>Ga0209358_10000121_pt1 | contig 69863 bp, 53 predicted proteins | sample LauGreFa1BDMLBSN_2_FD_187574 | JGI IMG/M metagenome (GOLD analysis project Ga0209358, IMG submission 187574) | Freshwater lake microbial communities from Lake Michigan, USA - Fa13.BD.MLB.SN (SPAdes) (version 2) | ecosystem: Environmental > Aquatic > Freshwater > Lake | place: Lake Michigan, USA... | reverse complement strand
CCATGATAACTACACTTTGAGTTTCATACGCCTTGTAATAGGATGAATTAGCCATTTGATTTGAATTATTTTACTATAAAAATAGTAATTTATTTGTAATAATCATTTTGTTTTGTATTTTTGAGTATGGAAAAAATATACCCCAGTGAACTAAATGGTCCAATATCATTAGATCGAGCCTTTAACCATGGTAAACTACTAGAAGGAGTATTTAGCGTAAAAGAGTCCGGAATCGATTCTAAAATATTCCATTCTTGGAAATTGGATGACCTTTTACCAACTGTTCCTAAAGGTGGTTGGGCTGACCTTTCTTTTATTGATTACCTATGGTTACATACATTAGAAACCATGCGCAAATTTGGTTGCTCAAAAAAATTGATGAAGGATGTATGTAATACCCTATTTATAGAAGCATACAAAATAGACCTTCGAAAAATTACACTGAATGACAATATAACCCATCTAACCAATTTATCGAAAAAGCGACCATTAACAAATGATGAAGATGAATATTTAAATGCATGCAAATCAGTATTAAATGACAAATTAAGAATGTCTGTTACAGACTACGACATCAATTACTTTTACCAATTAGTGCTTAAGTGCTTTATCAATAATAATGAGGTTGGATTGGTTATTTTTGAAGATGGCAGGTTCAATACATACGAGCTGTCTAGTGCTTTACAAAATGAATCTAACCCAATTGATTTATCAGTACCTCACCTATTGATACCTATAACTTCATTTATAAAAAGATTTGTGGCTGATGAAGAAAAAGACCAATTCCTAACAACTACCGGAATTTTAAATGATCAAGAATACGAAGTCATTAAACAAATTAGAAACAAGAACGTGAATCGTCTAACCATTACATGTAATAAAAATAACAAAATTGGCAAAATAGAACTAGAGAAAACTGGCACTATTAGTGGTGACGAAGCCAAGCGAATCATAGAACATTTAGGATTAAAAAATTATACCGGGGTTAAATATGATACAAGAGATGGCAGAACACTTTCTTTCACTCAAACTTCAAAAATTTTTATGGATGATAATTAATGCTTCCGTTAGTGACGGCGCAAATTTTAACGTAGGTGTCCTTCTTTGGTAAAGACGACACCTCACACCATTACAAATGTTAAACCAACAACAAAATGTAAAACAAGAAAAACAGGACTACAAGATTACAAGAGAAGAAGTTAAAAAATTTGAAAAGTTCAAAAATCATTCGGAAACAGAGTTAGACGCAATAAGGGATACCATGTATCAATTTGCGCTAATCTTACTAAAAACAAAACGCCATGAGTAATATTGATTACTTTAAAAAATTCATGCCGGTTACTACAGATATATCTAATATGAACTTTGATGTTTGGTCTTACACGCGTGTAAGCTCCAAAGAGCAGTTCACAAATAATTCAAGCGTATCTAACCAAATTAAACACAATATTAAATATGCAAAAGAGCAAAATTATAATATCGTGGAAAATTTTGGGGGTACGTATGAGAGTGCTAAATCTGACTTTACACGTAAGGAGTTCAAACGCTTAATTGACAAAATAAAAACTAGCAAAAAGAAACCCTACGCTATTTTAGTATTTAAAATGAGCCGTTTTTCTCGATCAGGTGGCAATGCAATTGGTTTAGTGAATCAATTAGTCGAAGAATTAAAGGTTCACTTAATTGAAACAAGTACTGGCAATTCAACTACTACCGAAAGAGGTAAGGTTGCCATTTATGAGAGTTTATTCCATGCTTATAAGGAGAATATTGAACGCATGGAAATCATAATACCTGCTATGCAAACTTTTATTAAAAATGGTGGCCGATTTGGCTCAGCCCCAATAGGATATGACCATTATGGACCCAGAGTTAAAAAAGAAGGATTTCTTAGTTCAAAGCAAAGGTTTGAGATCAATAAAACTGGAATCATACTTAAAGATGCTTGGAAATGGAAAGCTAGTGGCTTATATAATGACGTGCAAATAATAGATAAATTAGCAGTGCGCGGTGTAAAGGTTCGTCCTCAATATATTTCCAGTATGTGGCGCAACCCATTTTATTGTGGTATTAATGTCAATAGAATGGTAGACGAACCCGTACAAGGTGACTGGGAGAAAATAGTAAGCGTGGAGGACTTTAAGAAGGTGCAGGATGTAATTTTTAAGAAACCCCATGACCACTTACATAATATAGAAAACGATAAGCGTCCACTTACCCATCTAATTAATTGTATCCACTGCGAATCTATTTTAGTAGGCTATGAAGTGAAGAAAAAAGGACTACACTACTACCGCTGTCCAAAGTGCAATGGAGTAAGTGTAAATGCCAACACTACCCCAAAATCAAAACGAATAGGTGCGAATGACCTCTATAAGGACTTTCTTAAGGGTTATACTTTGGACGAAGACTTTATACCGGTTCTTAAGTTTCAAATTGAAAAATTATACGATTACCATAACGATCACAACAAGGTTGACCAAGAAAACCTGATGGCTCAAAAAAGGGAATTAGAAGGCCAACTAAAGAGTTTAAAAATTCGTCTTGGTTTAGGGGAAATTGATACAGAAACTTTTTCATTAACCAACCAGCACATACAAGAAAAAATGACGGCTATTGAGTCAAAAATTGATTACGAGCAACCTACAAAATCTAACCTCGAAATTATGATTGATGATTCTTTGATGATGGCCTCACAACTCAATCTGGTATGGGATCGTAGCGATTTAGAAAACAAAAAAGTGATGAGTAGAACCCTATTTCCAGAGGGTGTTATGTATGACCCCGAAAATCACCGTTATCTAACCAAAAATGTTAATAGTTATTTTGGCCTAATTAATACACTTTCAACGAGTTATAAGGAAAATAAAAAGGGGATAAACCAATCTAATACTGATTTATCCCCTTTTGTAGCGAGACCGGGATTTGAACCCGGGACCTCAGGGTTATGAATCCTGTGCTCTAACCAACTGAGCTACCTCGCCAAGAGGTCCATTTAGGGCTGCAAATATAGGGTATCAAATGTTTTAATGGATAGCTAATTCAAACAATTTCTCGTCACCTAAAAAACCAGCTAGTGTATCGCCGGGTAAACAAGGCCCTACACCAGCGGGGGTGCCTGTATATACTAAATCCCCCGGCGATAGGGTAAAGTAGCCAGATATGTGCTCTAAAAGGGTTTCAAAGCTATAAATCATGTCGAGTGTGGTCCCTGATTGTACTTTTTGGCCGTTTTTGGTAAGGGAAAACAAAATTTCGCCTGCGTCAGCGTTAAAAGGCTTCCAGTCACCAATAATAGCCGAGTTATCCCAGGCCTTTGCTTTTTCCCAAGGCAACCCCTTAGATTTAAGGCCAGCTTGTACATCACGGGCTGTAAAATCGATTCCTACCGTTATAGCGTCTACACAGCTAAGTGCATTAGCAGCCGCAATGTTTTTAGCCGTTTTGCCTATGCGTAAAACAAGTTCTATTTCGTAATGTAAATCAGAAGTAAAACTTGGATATTCAAACTTTGCACCAGGTGCTAATAAAGCCGTATCAGGCTTCATAAAAATTACGGGCGCTTCAGGTAAAGCGTTGCCTAATTCTTTGGCGTGCTCTGCGTAATTACGGCCTACACAAAATATTTTCATAAAAATTAAATTTCAAAATTTAAAGCATTGCAAACCGTCATGGTTCTATCAAGCCCAATAGCAGCAAAGGATTCGATCACTTCTATACTTTTTTCAATTTTTTGCTGAATAACCGGTTGTTCAGATGCCAACCATTTGCCCAGCACAAAATCTACTTGACCACCTTTTGGGAACTGATTGCCTATACCAAACCTAAGCTTTGGATACACATCGGTACCAAGCATTAACTGAATATCTTTTAATCCATTATGCCCCGCATCAGAACCACTGCCCCTTAAACGCATTTTAGATAATGGAAGTGCTAAATCATCCACCACCGTAAGCGTTTGGCTGGGCTCTAGTTTTTCTTTGTCCATCCAATACTTAAATGCTTTACCACTTAAGTTCATATACGTAGTAGGCTTAATGCAAATAAATTGTTTGCCCTTCCAGGTAACCGTAGCCACGTCTGCTAAGCGGTCGTTTTTAAACATTCCGCCATGCTTAATCACAAAAGCGCTCACTACATCAAAACCAATGTTGTGGCGGGTGTGCGCGTATTCGGATCCGATATTACCGAGTCCTACAATTAAAAATTTATGCATAGCGTATGGGAAAGGGCCAAATTTAGTTAAAAAACACAAAAATGGGTAACTTGCATTTGTGATTACTAAAGAACAACTAAAAAGCCTATTCCCTAGTTTGGAAGAAGGTTTGTACGACGCAATGCTTGAGCATGCCGAAATAAAAGAATTTCCGGCAGGTACCTCACTACTAAAAGTGGGTCAAAACATTAGATCTACTATGATGGTTGTAGATGGCACCGTTAAACTCTATCAAGAAGATGAAGAAGGTGACGAGTATTTTATGTACTATATATCACCAGGTCAGGCTTGCGCTGTTTCCATGGTATGTAGTTTTCAGGCAGAACAAAGTCAGGTGCTTGCTAAAGCCCTCACCGATGTTACACTTTTATCGATACCCATAACATTTATGGATAAATGGCTCAGCGAATTTAAAAGCTGGCACTACTTTGTTATTAAAACCTACCGTACCAGATACGAAGAGCTTTTAAAAACAGTCAACGAAGTGGCATTTAAAAATATGGATGAGCGCCTAGAATTTTACCTCAAAAAACAAGTGGCAAAATTTGGCCCCATCCTTAAATTAACCCATCAAGAAATTGCTTCCGATCTTAACAGCTCTCGCGAAGTAATTAGCCGCCTCATGAAAAAGATGGAAAAAAACGGATGGATTGTATTACACCGCAATAGTCTTGAATGGATTAAAAAATAAGCTACCACTAATGTGGTAACTTATCTCTAAAATATCCGTACGTCCAAGTACCTGCAACAGCACTTGCTATTACTACTAATACTGCGTAAAAGCCTGCACCAATATGTGCAAATAAAGGACCAGGGCATGCACCCGTTAAAGCCCAACCAAGTCCAAACAACAAGCCACCATATACTTGCCCCTTGTTAAACTCTTTATCGGCTATTACAATTTTTTCACCGTGGATGGTTTTTACATTAAACTTCTTAATTAAAAAAACACTAATCGCACCTACCACTACTGCTGTGCCTATTACACCGTACATGTGAAAGCTTTGTAGTCTAAACATTTCCTGAATTCTAAACCAAGAAATAATTTCGGCCTTCACAAATACAATTCCAAAAATGATACCCACTACCGTATACTTTAAATTATACCAACCTGGGTGCTGTTGTGCAGATGCATTTACGCATGCTGTATTGCTATCTATATTTTGTACTTTTTCGTTGTTCATTGTTCTGTTTTTATAAAGATAAAATCCAAGGTAAAATAATGTTGGCCATTAAAAAGCCACCTACCATAAAACAAATAGTTGCTACTAGTGATGGCCATTGTAAATTACTAAGTCCCATAATAGCATGACCCGATGTGCAACCGCCTGCATAACGCGTACCAAAGCCTACTAAAAATCCACCTATCACCATAATAATAAAACCTCTTACCGTTAGTAGTGCTTCAAAACTAAATAGTTCTTTAGGTAACATATAACTATAGTCGCTTAAACCATAACCCGCTAACTCGCTTTGTAAAGCTGGACTCACTGCAATTGGGGCATCTGTCATTAAAAAATAATTGGCAATAAAAGCACCTGCAAAAATACCACCTACAAAAAAGAAATTCCATATCTCCTTTTTCCAGTCGTACTTAAAAAATTTAATGTCGGCAGGAAAACAAGCAGCACATACATGCCTTAGGTTAGAAGAAATACCAAATGTTTTGTTTCCTAAAATTAAAAGTGCGGGTACAATAAGCCCAATTAAAATACCGGCTACATACCAGGGCCAGGGTTGAATAACTTGTTCCATCATGCTTGTTTGTTTTTTTAATTATTGATTGTTTATTTTTTATAAAAATTTTTGATGGGTTTGTATGGCCCATATTTATGCTCAGTTTCTGAAAAATTATCGGCGTAAGGTCCAAACGCAAAATCGAGTGGCTTTTTATCGTATGTAGGCCAGTCTTTAGATTGATCTTTATGCGGGCGGGGCTGGCTGTTTACATAAGCAGCCACATCCCAACATTCTTCTTCCGTTAATGTTGGATTGGCATGAGAAGCAACCGCAAAAGGCATATTGTTTTTTACATAGCCTGCAAAATTGCTAATCCTATAAAGTCCTGCTCCATCATTGTAACTATGTGGTCCCCATAGTGGCGGATACGCATACTCTATTTCATCAGGTGTTAATTGCCCCTCACCATTAGCGCCATGGCAACTTACACACTGCGCTGTATATATCACCTGCCCTTTTTTAGGGTCGGCGGCGCGGTCTAAATAGGCTAATTTTTCGATGCCAGAACCGTGGGGCTTTTGACCTTTTTCTACACCCTGTCCAATCCATTTGATATATGCATACATCGCTTTAAACTCACGGCTATTACTATCTACGGCCGTACCATTTAAACTTCTTTCCATACAATCGGCAACACGCTTGTAAATACTTTCTATTTGTCCACTACGGTCTCTAAATTTTGGATACGTCGAAAATACAGCTGCATAATTATTACCCCACGCTTTACCTCCTGCTTGCAAGTGACAGTTCTGACAGTTCATGCCATTGGTAATTTGAGCCACACTACCCTTAGGACCTAAATATTTTGCCGTATGCGCAATTAAATCTTGACCATAAATAACAAGTTTACGCTCTTCGCCACTCACCGTATTATCAGCATAAATACTTGGCGCCAACCAGGCACTATCAGTTACGGCAAGGCTGTTGTCCATTTTAAAAATATCGCCTTTAATAAAGCTTACCATAAAATAAAGTAGCGCCAACGCTGCAAGGCCAATAATTACGAGATATTGTTTTTTCATTGCAAATAATATTATCTAAAGTTATACGTCGTTCCTTCTAGTTGCGTTAATAAAGTAGCCGGCTTATCGGTAGCAGTGGTTCTGCCTTCTAGTTTTGGCGCCACAAGTGGTGTAGCCGCTAAATACTCCGTTATTACATCATGTAAACTATTTTGTGTTGCTACCGGGTTGCTTACTTTTTCTATTCTACAAAGTGTATCGTTAGGATCGCCTTCTCTTTCACAAGCCACTATTGTATACATTTTATTTTTATCTAGTGGCTGTCCCTTAATTTTTACGGTGTTAACGCGCTGTCCCTTTGGTTTTCCAATGGTACAGTTTACTTCCATACCCGCAAAACGCACAAACCATCCACCAAAACGCTTACTTGGGTCTGGTGCAAATGCATTTTCAAGTTCTTTTTCTAACCACTCAAGTATTTGCTGTCCGGTTACTTCGCCTTTTTTAGCCGTAGAATCTACGGGTAACATATTCCATAAAAACTCGTTGGTGATGGCTACTTTTTGAGCACCCTGAGGCACCGCAAGTGGTTGACAAAACCTAAATCCATTGCTAAGGGCAATGTCTGGTTTAAACTTCCACATGACAGCGTCGGTAATTAAATTATCCATGGGTGTTTCTAAAACAAAATAACGCACCAGCGGTGTGGACGTGTATCCAATTACTTTTTGCAAAGCATCTTGATAGGGTGCTGCTGCTTTTTGTACCAGCGCCAATACATTTTTATTGGCTGGATATTTTACCGGATCTACATCCAGTAGTTCGTACTGATAGGTGTCTATTTTTCCTTCTTTTACCGTGATGTCTAATTTTCCTAAGAAAGATCCAAAGGCACCACACTCTACTACTTTGGTATATTTTCCTTGTATCGGAACACGCACTCTTTCGTGTGTATCAGCACCTAAAATAAAATCGGCACCGGCTATGCTTGGGTCATTGGCAAGTCCTACTTGTTGCGCAAGTCCCATATGTGTTACAATAAAAATAATCCCACAGCCTTCCACTTCTTTCAAATATGTAATGTACTTAGCTACATTGTCTGTGGCATGCGTAAAACCAATACCCTCACTATATGCAGGGGATTGACGCTTAGGTACCAAATGATCGGTAAAACCAATAAAACCAACTTTTGCACCTGCAATATATTTAATCCAATAGGGCGGATAAATTAACGTGCCATTGTCAGCATCTTTTGTTTTATGCCACATATTGGCGCAAATTTTTGCTGCATTGGAATGCCCCATATCATAGAGCATTTTCTTTTTCTTGTAAACTACTTCCCAGTTACCTGGAAGTATTAAATCATAGTTAAACGCATTCATGAGTGGAATAAGCGCTTCTCCTTCCGACATCGACGCTACGCCATGGCCATGAAAATAATCGCCACCATCGTATAAAATATTTTGCGGATGCTGCGTACGCAACGCATCAATCATGGTTTTAAGCACGGCAAGTCCACCACGCTTTTTATATACAGGCTTTTCATTTTCCCAGAAAAACTCGTCGTGGGTATGAATTTGCGCATGCAAATCAGTAGTAATAAAAATACTGAACTGATTGGGCGCCTGTTTGCTTGCACCTGCGTTTGCATTTGCGTGTTCAGTATTAGCGTCGCTGGCAAAAGCAGCAGATACTGGACCTATTGCAGCGGGCACACCCATACCAAGTACGGCGGCGTTTTTAATAAAATTTCTACGGTTATTTTGGTTCATGGGGCAATCTTTGAGAAATGAAAATCAGTGTTATTCTCATTAATTTACGTGACTTTTATCACAATGTGGGTTCATACCGCTCTTAAAAATGGAAGTTTAGTATGAAATTGAAATGCCCCATGTCTACTTTATTGATATAATGCTTGGGGTTATCATACGTATTTCCCGTAGCATCCTTATAAAAATAAATGAGTTGCGCTTCCCATCCCTTCCAAAATCCAGTAAAGGCATAGCGTACATTTAGGTTGTACTGCATATAAGACGGAAAACTATATTTATTAAGCGCATAATTGGTAATATCAGGGAGTTTAAAATACCCTACACCCATGTTTACAGTAAGCGGTAGTTTAGGCGCCGTAAACTTAGATTTTACAACATAAGCACTCACATCACCCATACCCTCATTACGTTCGCCCATTAAAAAAGTATAAAACGGATCCCTGCCCCACTCGCGTGGCATTAAATAACGCCCCTGCTTTGTAATGCGGGTATAATTTAATGAGTAATCCCAACTATTTATTTTTTGTCCTACCCTAGCACCCAATACCAAACTGGATTGATCTGGATTAAAATAGGTTTTTGCAGCATCCTCGTTACCGCCGTTATTAACCACGGTTTGGGTTATTAATTGTAAGCCGTAATAATAAGGCTGTTTTGCATTTGGGGTTTTGTCAATCTGAAAAAATACGCTGTTAAACATATTGTCTACAAACTGATTCCAAATTTGAATTTTATAATTTTTGATGCTGCCAATTTCTGCGCCAACAAGTGCCACACCACTAGATTCAAGTGCATTTTTATACCCAGATTTTGTACCGTCTACATTTACCCCTACCGAGTATATACCAATCGACTCGCCTGTTTTATACCATTCTACCGTACCGCGTGGCGAAAATCTGTTAAGCCAACCCGCATACCATTTATTGTCTTTGTTTTTGTGTTGCATCCATAGGCCTTGTACTTCGGTAGGACGCATCCTTCCGTCTTGCAAATTAATAAAGGGCGTATTGAGTAACTGCTTACCTAGGGTAATGGTTGTTTTATTTTTTTGATACTGGATATATAATTCTTCTAAACGGTCAATATCCGTTTTGTTGGCAGGGTCTGTAATATCAAATAAACCAAGCTCGTATCTATTGATGGTGCCAGACAATGGATGTGGCTTTGTTAAATCCGACGAAAATGCATCGTACACAAAGAATCCACTAACACCTACATTTATATTATATACCGGTTTAGAAATAAATTGAATACCACCGCCAATGGCCTGCGCATATTCCATCTCGCTATTTTTATTAAAATTGCTACTGAAAAAACTGCGCAAATGTCCGTGCAAAGTACCCATTTGAAAACGGTACAATAAATTACTACTGTCTACCTGCTTACTAGACTTACCCCACAACTTAGGATCTTCGTGGAGCTCTTGGTGCTGGGCATACGAAACGGTAGCGCATAATAATAATGCAATAGCAAAAAGCTTTTTCATAAAGGGAAAACTAATACTTGACTAAAATGGTTAGAATGGCTAATTAATGTCCGCCACCGGTTGGGAAAAATAATTGTTGTGCAAGAATATAAAGCCCCATAATAAGCACAAACCAACCAAACCCTTTTTTAAGTTTGTTACCGTCAATTTTTTTACTGAGCATATCACCAACAAAAATACCACCAATTGCGAGGCCAGTTACAGAAAGTAACAAAGTCCAATCCATGGTTGCATTGCTTAAATCACCGGTAAAACCAATCAATGATTTTGCTGCTATAATAAGTAGTGACGTACCTACCGCCTGCTTCATAGGAAGTTTACTTAACATCACAAGTGCTGGTATAATTAAAAATCCACCGCCTGCACCCACAAGTCCTGTAAGCATACCCACAAGGGCACCCTCCAATAAAATCATTGGATAATTAAATTTTTGCTCACCCGCTTCTTCTGCAGCTGCTGCTGGCTTGGAACGTATCATAGAAAATGAAGCCGCTACCATCAGCACCGCAAATAATAGCATCATCAGTAATGACTTTGTAATTTCAACACCCCCAATAGTTCCTAATTGTGCAGGAATGGCAGGTACCAAAAATTTGCGGGTAGCATATACTGCCGCAATAGAAGGAATACCAAAAATAATTGCAGTTTTAAGGTTTACAAAACCTTGCTTGTATTTTGGAAGGGCGCCAACAAGACTACTAGCCCCTACAATAAATAAAGAATATGCAGTTGCAAGTACAGGATCTACACCAAATAAATATACCAAAACGGGCACGGTTAAAATACTGCCGCCACCACCAATTAAACCTAGTGAGATACCAATTAATACAGACGCTAAATATCCAATTATTTCCATGATTTTATAATTTGACACAAAAGTGCCTTTATAAAAATAAAAGGTAGGTGATAAATGTCACCAACCCAATTTTTACGCCTAAAAAGTATAAAAATGATTTAAATTGTGGGATATGAAAAACACGATCCTTCTCATAGCTTTTTGTTTACTCGGTTTTGGCACAACTGCGTTGGCCCAAAACACGAGCGCAACGCATACCCATACAATTACGCACAAAGTGGTGATACAACTAAATAGCGGTGATACTGCCGCATGGGGTGGCGTAATTGGTAATATTAAAAACCTTTCTAAAATTTGGCCAACCAATTTAAATATCGAAGTAGTGGTACATGGTAGAGCACTCGATTTTTTAGTAGCCGCCAAATCGCACCTAGTAGCAGATGTAGAACAGCTGTCTAAAAAAGGGGTTGTATTTAATGCCTGCGAAAACACCATGGGCAAATACGGCATTACCAAGCAAATGCTTATTCCATCTGTGTTTACCGTGCCATCGGGCGTGGGTGAAGTTATTTTAAAACAAGAACAAGGTTGGAGTTATTTAAGGGCTGGGTATTAATTTGGGAAGGTGATATTTGTCACAATGAATGGTATTTTGATAGCGCATCTTTGCAGTATCAAAATAAAACAAACTAAAAATTTATACTTATGTATTTTCAACATGTTTACGACAAAACCTTAGCCCAAGCAAGTTATTTTATTGGTTGTCAAAAAGCTGGCGTTGCTGCTGTTATAGATCCAAAGCGCGACGTAGATACCTACCTCGAAATTGCCAAGCAAAACAATATGCAAATCACGCATATTTTTGAAACGCATATCCACGCCGATTTTTTAAGTGGTGCCCGTGAGCTAGCTGCCGTTACAGGTGCTAAAATGTATTTGTCTGACGAAGGTGGTGAAGGCTGGCAGTATGAGTTTGCCCACGAAGGTTTAAAGCATGGCCAGCAACTAATGGTGGGTAATTTAAAAATTGAGGTTTTACATACCCCAGGACACACACCAGAAAGCATTAGTTTTTTATTAACCGATACACCAGCAAGTAAAGAGCCTGTGATGTTATTTACTGGAGACTTTGTGTTTGTAGGAGATATTGGACGTCCTGACTTATTAGAAAAAGCAGCTGGCATGGTGGGTACACAAGACAAGGGTGCTGAGCAAATGTATCAGTCTATTAACCTGTTTGCAAATCTTCCTGAATTTATTCAAGTATGGCCGGGCCATGGCGCAGGATCTGCGTGTGGTAAAGCTTTAGGCGCTGTACCTAGCACAACAGTAGGTTACGAGAAAAAAAGAAACTGGGCATTTAGCTATGGAACAAACAAAGCTGGCTTTATTGATTTCTTATTAACAGATCAACCAGAGCCGCCAAAGTATTTTGCAAAAATGAAGGAACTCAATAAAGTAGATCGTCCTTTGTTAACAGAAGTACCTACCATTAAAGAAATGACAGCTGCCGAGTTAAAAGCAGCTATGGATAAAGGTGTTAAACTGATTGACACTAGAAACAAACAAGATTTTGAAAAAGGATTTATTCCGGGCAGTATCAATATTCAGGGTAACAATTCTTTTGCTACTTGGATGGGTTGGTTTGTAACATACAACGAGCCGTTTATTTTATTAGCAGCCCCTAGTCAAATGGATGATTTAACCAGAAAATTAATGCGTATTGGACTCGACAATATCCATGGTTTTGTGGACGCTGCTAAAATTAACGAACTAGCCAACGGTCCATTATCAACTTCTACAATGGTTAATATTAGTGATGTAAAAGCAAATACAACAGCGCAGGTAATTGACCTTAGAGGTGCTGCAGAATTTAACGCTGGACATATTGCAGGTGCAACCAATGTTTTTGTAGGTACATTATTACAAAACCTTGCTAAAGTTCCAAAAGACAAACCCGTTATTATTCATTGCCAAGGTGGTGATAGAGCGGCTATTGGCTACTCATTACTTGTAAAAGAAGGATATACCAACGTTTCTAATTATAGTCCAGGTATGAATGAGTGGATCAAAGAAGCACAACCATTAGCATACTAAACTTAATAAAACATACCAATAAAAAAGGCCTTCGAAAATCGAAGGCCTTTTTTTAAAACTATAGTTAAGTGAATTACTTCTTTTTAGTTTCTTTAGCAGCTGTTGCTTCTTCTTGCTTTAACTGACGTGTCATTACTACAGAAGCAATAGGAATACGTGGAGAGTTCATGATCTCTAAACCAGGCGCTTTCACGTCTTCTACTCTAATGTTTGCGTTAAGTGCAAGGTTAGTGATGTCTACGTTAATAGTCTCTACTAAATCTTTAGGTAAAGCTTTCACTTTTAAAGATTTGATTTTGATAACGAGCTTACCACCTTCTTTAACACCTACAGAAGTTCCAACATACTTAAGTGGTAGGGTTGCTACTACTTTTTTGTCATCTACTAGTTCTAGAAGATCTAAGTGGATTAAAGCATCTGTTACTTTGTCAAACTGAAGATCTTTTAAGATACATCTGTACATTTTACCGTCAACGGTAACTTCAGCAATTTGGAACTCACCAGTGTACACTAAAGGCTTAAATGCCTTTGCAGAAGCGTAAAAATTTACCTCCTGAGCACCCCCGTAAATTACAGCTGGCACGTTTTCCTGAGAGCGAATTTGGCGGGCGGCTTTTTTGCCATGATCGGTCCTCAGGTGTCCTTCGATTGTAATTGATTTCATATAAAAAATTTTGGACGGCGAAGGTAAGGAAAAAACCTTTTACCCGCGCTCTTTGAGTTGAGAATGTATAAATAGGCTCGTAATGCTCTTATTTTCATAGGCATTACGGATAGCGATGGCAAAGAGGTCGGCCACCGAAATCACCTTAATTTTAGGACTTTCCTGCTTTAAAGGGATGGTATCACATACCACAAGCTCCTCTAACACACTGTTCTCGATGTTAGAATAGGCGTTTCCGCTTAATACGGGGTGGGTAATCATGGCTCTAACGCTTCTGGCACCCTTTTCCTTTAAAAGGCCGGCTGCCTTGGCTAGAGTGCCCCCTGTGTCGCAAATATCGTCTACTAAAATGATGTCTTTACCGGTTACGTCACCAATAACCACCATGCTGGCAATTTCATTGGCACGCTTGCGGTGTTTATCGCAAATCACCATTTCGGCATTAAAATAGCTGGCAATTTCACGCACACGGTTGGTACTTCCTACATCCGGAGCGGCAAAAGCCAGGTTTTGTAATTTAAGGTCGTTGATATAAGGGATAAATATAGCTGAACTGTCTAGGTGGTCTACAGGTACATCAAAGAAGCCCTGTATTTGAGCCGCGTGTAAATCCATAGTGATAACACGGTTGGCACCCGCCGATTCTAGTAAAGTAGCAATCAGTTTAGACCCAATAGCAACCCTTGGCTTGTCTTTACGGTCTTGACGTGCATACCCGTAATAAGGGATCACGGCAATAATTTTATACGCACTCGCTCTTTTAGCTGCATCAATCATGAGCAAGAGCTCCATTAAATTATCGGTAGGGGCAAACGTACTTTGTACTAAAAAAACATAGTCGCCACGCACGCTTTCTAAAAACACGGGCTGGATTTCTCCATCACTAAAACGCTGGATATTTACTTTGCCTATTGGGGCGCCAAAACGTTGTGCAATTTTTTGTGCAAGCTCCTGAGAACCAGTGCCTGAAAAGATTTTTACGGAAGGGTTCATAGTCGTGTAGAATATGCAAACGAAGGTATTATTTACGGGTTTAACTTTTGAACAGACTTATGCCTATTTTATTGACATTTGGGTTTTGAACTATGCTTGCGCCGTTGGACCTCCAAAATTCATGGGGATCTCAATTTGCTCGAGGTCTTTGATGCTGCCATTACCGGCTTCGTAACGCTCAATGTTTTCTGCGAGGGCCTTCATAAAACGCTTGGCGTGCTGGGGTGTAAAGATCACCCTCGATTTTACTTTACTTTTTGGCGTACCCGGCATCACATTTACAAAGTCAATGACAAACTCGGCATTGCTGTGCGTAATAATAGCGAGGTTGGCGTAACTACCTTCTGCTACTTCTTCTGAAATTTCGATATTGAGTTGATTGCCTTGTTGCTCTTGCATGGTAAAAAGTTTAGCGTAACGTTATGGAGTAAAATTGTGTAGCAAAAGTAACCGAATTTTTTAAAAAAAAGCGGCCCCGAAAATTCGGGGCCGCAATAGTATTAGAAAGTCAGATACATATTATTTATCCCACCATACTTTGGCATCAGAAGAGTTCACCCCATCAGCACCAGAATAGTTAGCTGCAGCAGCAGTTACATTTTTGGAGTTGGTAGCAAATTCTCTTGTGCCATACATATATCTACGTGGTATTTGCTTACTCACGTTAGCTGCATAGGTAGTTGGTGTTAATACAGGGAAACCTGATCTTCTCCAGTTGCTCCAGCCTTGAAATCCATTTGGATAAAAAGCTAAATACGCTTCTGTATTGATTAACTTAAGGTCATCAGTACCATTTAAAGCCACTTTTAACATATAAGCATCATAAGCTGTTTGTGAAAACACACCCCAATCTGTCATGTTTTCTTTAACACCATTTGCATATAAAGTAGCAACGTTTTCTGAAGTCCAACCTAATTTAGCGGCTTCTGCACGAGCAAACTTTAATTGAGCAGATGATAAAACAATAACAGGAGAGTTTGCAGCACGCTTAGACGCAGGAAGCACATAGGCCCAAGTAGGGTTTGCACCAACAAACGCAGAAGCTAAATCTCTAGTTAAACCATAAGGAATACCCACCGATGAAGAACCAAATGCAGCAGCACGTGGATCAGCATTTGCAGTTTGCATACCCGTTACAAAACTAGCAACACCTTGGTCTTTTCTAGTTAGGTAGTTACTAAACCATGGGTTATTAAATGCACCACCTGGGTAATTTACCGTAAAATTATCTGCAGAAGCATCTATAAAGCTACCAGTAGCAAGTGCAGCAGCAAATTCTGCTTTACCTGCCGCAGCATCTACCTTAGATAAACGAAGTGCCATCATCATACGAAGTGAGTTGGCAAACTTTGTCCATTTAGTAGTGTTACCGCTATAAATAATATCGCCTTTAACCGGAGTTCCTACATTAAACTGAGCAACAGCCGCTTTTAATTCTGCAATAAGCGCAGGATAAATAGCACTCTGCTTATCATAAGCAATATCAGAATTACCTTTTAAAGATTGCGAGTATGGAACGTCACCCCAATAATCGGTAACAATCCAAAAGTAATAAGCCTTTAAGATTCTTGCAATGGCAATTTGGTTAGCGTTGCTACCATTAAGTGCTGCAAGATCTTTGTACTTAGCATCTGAATTTACATTGATGATGTTTTGCAAATCATTTAATGCACCAGAATAAAAACCATCAAAATCTGATTGTGGTGGCGTGTAACGAGATTCGTCGGTATACTGCGTTTGAGCAAAATACTGACAATAATAACCTGGTGTAATAGCAGAAGCTGTTCCACCAATGCCCGATAAGACGTTGGTTAAAAGCGCACTGGTTACAGGAATGGGCGTTGAGTTTGGATTCACGTTCATGTCTCCAAAATCATCGATACTTTTTGAGCATCCGAAAAGGACAACCGATGAAAGTGCTAGCGCAACTAATTTATTTTTCATGTCTTTAATTTTTAAAATTTAATGATTGGAATGAATTAGAAAGTAACTCTGATATTCATACCAACACCTCTAACACTTGGGAACTGACCGTTCTCACCAAAAGTTGGAGAAATTTCTGATGGATCAAACATTTTGTCTTCAGACCATAATAGTAATGGCTTTCTTGCGATAAGCGATACTGTTAAGTCTTTACAAACTTTTTGTAAACCCATTTTAGCAACTGGTAAATGGTATCCAATACTTAACTCCTGTAATTTCACATACGATAAAGAGTGAATAAACGGAGTAGCATTTCTTTGGAAATAGAACTGCGTGAAATAAGTATTAGCGTCGATATAACGGTCTACTTTTGCACCAGACTCATCTACACCACTTACTTTAACACCACCACCATCGGCAACAGCGTCACGTACGTTTTTACCTTTATCGTTAAGAGCAGCTGTTTCAGCTAACAAACCAGAAAAGTAACCCCACATGTGAGATAGAGAGTAGAATTTACCACCAAACTGATAGGTGATATTTGCATTGATTTCTAAGTTACCCTTAAAACGAAGTGTATTTAACATACCACCCGTGTGCTTAGGTAATACAGATCCAAAATTTTGATCTGCAGCTACTTTGTAGTAACCATTTGGCAAAATAACAGGCTGACCTTTATCATACACTGTTTTAGAACCAATTAATTGACCCCAAGTTTCGTTTAAAGAAGCAAAAGCTGTCGCACCTCTTGTACCAAAAGCAGAACCGCCCAGAGAAATTCTAGAAATACCTGGCGCAATCGTTACTACTTTATTGTATAATAAATTAGCGTAGTTTAATGACACTTCGTAATTCCAAGTTTTGGTATTGATGATGTTTGTGTTTAACTGAACTTCAAAACCTTTTTTATCAATACGTGCAGCATTGATGTTTTTACCCGTAAATCCTGATGCACCAGAAACAGATACGTTTACAGGTTGCTTGTCATTGATTTCTTCGAAGTAAGTAAGGTTAACATTTAATTTATTAAATAATTTAATGTCGATACCTGCTTCTTTGGTTGAAATTAATGAACCCTTTAATTCAGGATCAATTAACGCATCCGGCGTTCCCATTAATGCGTTACCATTCCACTGGTTAGCGCCTAAACCATAGTTAAGTGCAAATGCATACGCACCTAATAATTGTGGTTTGTTACCCCAGCTCGCAAAGAATTTTAAGTTATTTATGTAAGTAGGCATTTTTACCAACTCAGACATAATAAACGCAGTACCTACCGAAGGATAAAAAATGTTTGCACCTTTTTGTAGCACAGAAGCATAGTCGCTTCTAGCTGTAAGGTCTAATGAAATCCACTCTTTGTATCCAACGTTTGCGGTACCAAAAATAGACCTGTACTCAGATTCGTTTCTAGAGCTTGAATAAGAAACTGGGTTAATTGAATTACTTAAAGTATATAGACCAGGAATAATTAATCCTTGGTTGGTATTGGTACCCATGCTAAATCCTTTGTTGTTTCTCAAAGAATAACCAGCAGTTGTGTTAACAGCGAACTGACCAAACTTATTGTTATACGTACCAATTAATTCATAGTTGTTTTCTGAAGAACTAGAAGAACTTACCCCATAGTAAGCAAGGTCACCTGTTTGTGTACCAGAATTTTGCATTTCAGAAGGTGTAATGGATTCACTAGTAGCAGAAATTTGGTTTCTACGAACGTTACCTGTTAACTTAAAGTGGTTGTTAAATTTATAACTAAGTGAAACGTTACCCACTAAACGATTTGTTTTTGATACTGGGTTAATCCATTCAAACGCTTTGTAAGGATTATACCAGTAGTTACCAGCATAAAAATTACGCGGACCAGCAGCACCCGCTAAATACGTAGATGGGTTGTTGTGATTCCAACTTCCAAAATATCCTTCTGGAGATTTAACATCTTTTAATTCCTTCATGATTTTCATATCTAAATCACGGTGGAACCATTGGTTAAAGCTACCAGATGAGTTATTTGCATAACCATCATCAAATTGACCATTTACAGTGTTGAACACATAGTTTACGTTTGTTTCAAGCGTAAACTTGCCAAAATTTGACTTATTGGTAAAAAATAAAGTATGCTTGTCCTGCTTAGAGTTGGGTAATAAACCTTTGATATTTTGGTTGGTATAAGAAACCCTTGTACTGCTATTATCACCGGTTTTAAAGAAACTTAAATTACTGTTACTTGAAGTACCTGTATTCCAGAAATCTCTAATATTATTTGGCTGTGGCGTTAACAATGCCGTTTTAAAAGAATACTTAGTACCAGGGTACCAAGCATACCAAGGAATATATTCTTGACCTGTCATTCTAGGACCCCAGCTAGCATCATCAGAATAGTCGTGATAATACTTGCCGTCTAAGGCTTTCCATGTATCAGGCATTCCTGTTTGCCATGCAAACTTTTCGTAAGTACCATCGCCACCAGCATATAAATTTTGGTATTCTGGTAAACGGTATACAACATCTGCTGTAAATGACTGTGTAAATTCAATACCTACTCCTTTTTTAGTACCCCCTTTTTTAGTGGTGATAACAATAGCACCAGAAGAAGCACGATCACCAAAAAGGGCAGTTGCGTTAGCTCCTTTTAATACCGTAATACTCTCAATATCTTGAGGGTTAATATCAGAAGAGTTCATTGGAGTTCCATCTATTACATAAAGTGCAGAAGAACCACCAATAGAACCTTCACCACGTAAACGCACGCTACTGTTTCTACCCAGCGCAACGTTTGATTCGTCACGAAGTTGTAAACCAGCAACCTTACCACCTAGGGCAGCATTTAAATTGGGTTGAACTACTGTGTTTAATTTTTCTCCAGAAACCACTTGTACACTGTACGGTGTTTTCTTAGAACTTTGTTTTAAACCAAAGGCGTTTGTTACAACTACCTCTTTCAAGTTTTCCGCAGCACTTGGTAATACAATGCTTAACGGTTTACCTGTAATGTCTACTGTTACGCTTTTAAAGCCAACACTAGAAACGGTTAGTTTTTTTGCACCACCTGCTGTTTTGATAGAGAAACTACCATCAGCGTCGGTTAGTGCTGTAACTTTTGAGCCTTCTAATTTAACGGTTGCAAATGGCACAACTGCTCCATTTTCATCAACAACCTTCCCGCTAACACCGGCAACTTGTGCCAATAGAGCGGATGCTGTAATTAACACTACTACAAGTGCTAGTACTAATCTTTTCATCAACTATATTTTTAAATGTGAAGGTCTAAGTTAAGCAAAAGTTAATTTATTTCCTAAAATTTAATATATAAATTAAAATGAAATTTATTAAGCTGTAAATCAACGAATTAAGCTGTATTAATAATCCAAGGCAACATAGGACAAAAAAAAGCGGCCCCGAGAATTCGGGGCCGCTTTACTATAATTAAGTCAGAAATAAATTATCTCCAACCTTTGTTAGATGTGTTTACACCATCAAGTCTTGTTGGACCACCAAAAGTGTAAAACGGTAAGCTTTCAGCTAAAGTTTCTAAAGTTTTAGCTGGAACTGGCCAATGTAAAGGTGTACCTGCTTGTAACAAGTCACGCTTTCTCATTTCATAGAACTGTAAACCAGCGCCAGTTACATATAATTCAATATGTCTTTCTGCGTGGATTGCAGCTCTAATAGCAGTTAAATCAGCAGCAACATCAGGTAAGCCACCACGTGTTTTACGTGTACCAGCATTGATAATTGCAGCAGCACCCGCTAAATCGCCAGTGTAAGCTCTAGCTTCTGCACGATATAAATCGTTTTCAGCTTTCATAAATTCTGGTAATGGACCTTCACCTAACGCGTAGATACCATCGTATCTGCTATGACGGTAAATAGACCAGTGGTAGTAACCACGAACGGCTTGTAACCAGTTAGATGGTACATATTCAAAATCTGTAGCTAAACGCAAATCAGCATTTGCATTGGTAGACTTTAATGGTGTTGGGAATGCTGCATCATCTTTCCAATGTGGTGCAATATTTGGATCTAACTTGTTAACAACATACATGTCAGTTAAACCCCAACCTGGGTAGGTTAAATAATCACCAGCTTCTGCGTACCATCTGTTGTAACCATCGTTTACAACGTTAAAGTCAGCAGTGATACCCGCATCAGCAGCAGTTTTAACAGCAGCCCAGTTAACAGCAGCAAGTTCTGTTGCGTTACGTGGCGTGTTAGATAAAATACGCGCGATGTATGAGTTAGCCATTGCTCTTAATGTGGTATTAGATACTGGAGCAGCAGTACCCATCCATGTGCTTGGCACAGAAAATGAGCTTGCAGATAATGCAACCGCTTCGTTTAAGTATCCAATAGCAGCAGCAGCTACATCTTTGTAAGGTTTTGCATCTTTTAATTTAGCACCAGGGATGGTTGTTTTTTCATCCACAATAAACGCTTTGTCAAAGTTTAACGCAAGTACGCCATAAGCGATACCCATGCTAAAACGACTATATGCTTTAACTAAATTGTCATCAGCACCATTCACACCAATTTTAACACCACCGTTCATTGCTTTGATAACGTTTGATGCGGTATTGATTACCGAATACATTTTATCAAAAGCATACTTAGTAGTTGCTTGGTATGGATAGTTAGGTGCGTTGTTCCACTCTCTACGAGGCTCCCAAGACATATCACGCATTGCTTGGTTACCCCAAGAGCATGTTACGTTATCTGAAGAGGTAGCCATAAACATGGTCATACCACTGAAACTTTGCGTACCAGAATAGTAAGCGTTGAATAAACCACTGGCTACGTTGTAAACGTCATCGCCACTAGCGTATACTTTCTTAAAATCAGGTTGGTTGTCATTTTGTACATCAAGCGTTTTTTTGCAAGATGCAAAACTCAAAACCCCAATTGAAAGAAATAATAAAAATTTATTTTTCATGTTGTTTGGTTTTCTATTGTTTAGAAATCAAATGATAAAGAGAAAGCAACGTTTCTGTAGTTAGGGTATGAACCAGTATCGTCAAATGGACTTCTGATTGAACCAACTTCAGGATCGTAACCACTGTACTTTGTAAAAGTTAATAAGTTACGTCCAATAAGTCTTGCATTCATTGTTTTAACAACTTTGCTTAAACCTGGAAGTGCACTTCCTTTTACAGTATAGCCAATAGCTAATTCTCTTAATTTAACAAAAGATGCATCTTCTACCCAATAGCTGTTATTGGTATTTACATCATAAAACGCTTGGTAGTAGTCGTAAGCTTTCTTTTCAGAAGCAGCTTTACCGCCCATATCCATGATACCATTTCTGTTATCACGAGTTAACCACTGAGATTTTCTGTTGTAAACATCTCCACCGCTCTTGATATCAAACAAGAAGTAAAGTGTAAAGTTTTTGTAAGTAATGTTGTTGCTGATACCCATTGTGAAATCAGGTAAACCAGAACCCATTTTAACAAACGCTAAAGCACCAGTAGCATCGTTTAATTTAATAGGCTTCTCATTTAAAGTACCTTGAGTTCCCTTAGCAATTACATAACCTTCGTTGTTTACTTCATAATCAGCAATTGATTTACCAGCTGGTAATTGCTTGCTCATTTGATCTAAAGATTTTACCCAATCGTAGCCATAAATAGCACCATAGGTTTCACCTTTTTTGATGAAGAATAATCCATCAGGACCAGATTGGTATGAAGGAACAGGTAGCTCTGTAATAACTGTTTTTGTTTGACCAAAAACAACGTTAGTATTCCAAGAGAAGTTTTTAGTTTTCACCCAGTTTGCACCTAAAGTAATTTCTAAAGTTTTAGACTCTACAGTACCTGCATTTTGGAATTGAGAAGTAAAACCATCGTTTACGAAAGGAATAAGTGGTACGTTAAGGAACTGATCTTCAGTAATAGATTTTGCATAGTTCACTTGTAAGTTAAACTTCTTTAAGAAGTCTACGTCGATACCAAATTCAGTTTCCGCAGTTTGAGAAGGTCTTAAGTTTTTGTTACCTTTTTGACCAGGAGAAGTTACACCATTAGAAATGTTATACGTTTCATACTGCCAGTTAAAGCCAGGACGTAAACCTGCAGTTCCATGTGCTGCACGTAATTTAAATTCGTCTACACCAGGAATTTTGATGTCTTCAGATAAACGGTATGCACCTGATACACGGTAGTAGTTAGCCCACTTTGCTTCAGAACCGAATAATGAAGAACCATCATAACGGTACATCGCATCTAATAAGTAACGGTCTTTGTAATCAAGTGAAATAACACCAAAATAGTTTCTTGCTCTGATGGTTTGTCTTTGAGAACCTGCATCTCTGATCGTTGTAAAGTTTTCCATGGTAGGTAAATCTCTTACAGCAAATTGAGAAGAGTATACTTCAAAATTCTCATAGAACTTATCTTCAAATAAATAAGACAACTTACCTTTTACGCTTAAGTCTTTGTATTTCTTAGGCGCAAGGTTTAAAGTTGCTTGGGTGTTCTGGTTCATGGTATGATCGAAGTACTTGTAAAGGCTACCCTTTGTGTACGTGATACCATAAGCATTTCCACCGCCACCACCAATAGTCCAAGTATCAAATGGATTGTATGAAGTGTAGTGGTAATTATTTGATTCGATAGTGTGTGATACATCTAAATTAGCCCACTTTGTAAACTTAACATTTGCAGAGTAGTTACCAATCCATCTTTGAGAAACATCGTCACGCTTATTTTTCCAAGTAGAATAAAAAGGGTTACGCTCGTTACTCCAATGGTTGTGGCGTAAATAGTATGGTTGACCATCAACTGGGTTAGCTAAGTTTAAATTGTTATCTGGCTCAGCAAGAACAATGTTAAAAAAGATACCACCACCATCACCAGGATACTGGGTTCTGGTATTGATTACAAGGTTTGTAGCAGAAAGCTTTAACCATGGAGCAATTTGGTGATCTAAGTTTAAACGGAAGTTCTGACGTGCATAACCATTGGTATTTTGTACGATACCAGTTTGCTTGTTGTTTTCGAAAGAAGCAAACATGTTTGTTTTTGCATAACGGCTAGACACAGCAACATAGTTGGTCATGTTTGTACCGGTACCAAAAAACTCTTTTTGCAAGTCTCTAGTAACACCAAATGGATTGTCAAGGTAATGGTCAGCAGCGATTTTTCTAGAACCAACAATGTTAGGGTTATAACCACCAGCATAGTTAGCTGGGTAAGTTACACCTGCATACTTCGTGTATGCTTTTTGAGTAGCATAATCAGAAGCTAATTCAAAAGCATGGTTTTCTGCAAGGTCAATGTAGTTAGCGATTTGTTGGAAACCAACTTCATTTCTAACAGTAACTTTAGAAGAACCAATGTCTAGTTTGTTACCTCTTTTAGAAACGATAGCGATTACACCGTTTGCCGCTCTTGAACCATAAAGTGCAGATGCCGCAGCACCTCTTACCACTTCCATTGCTTCAATATCGTCTACGTTGATATCAGCTAAAGAACCATCAAGGATAACACCATCCACTAAAATAAGTGGAGAAGAACCAATACCTAAGTTGTTGTCACCACGTAACAAGATGTCAACGCCAGCTCCTGGAGAACCAGAACCCATGCTAACTCTTGCACCAGCAACTTTACCAACTAATGCGCCCGCTGCAGAAACAGCTGGAACAGCACTTAATCTTTCTTCACCTACTCTTGTTACAGATACGGTCATTTTTTTCTTTGATGTAGCACTCGCAACACCCGTTACAATTACTTCATCAAGCGCGCTTGTTGAAGGTTGAAGTGTAACAGTCATTCCTTTTGCTGCAGTCACCTTTAAATCGGTGTAGCCTACATAAGAAACGGTAAGTGAAGCACCTACTGCTACTCTAATACTAAATTCACCGTTACCGCCAGTTAGTGCGCTAACGTTTCCAGATTTAACAGTTGCTCCAGAAAGAGCAGCGCCTGAATTAGATAGTACTTTACCATCTATAACAGTTTGCTGCGCTAACGCATACTTACTAGATGTAAGCATGAGCACTGCAACCATGAAAAATAAAAATTTTCTCATTTGCATATTATTTGGTTAAAAAATAAGACCCTAAGTTAAGTAATAATTAACTATTTGTTAAAACTTTTTAACAATTGAGTGTATATTATTCATTTTCAATGAATTATAGCCTAACTAACGATCGTTTTTTTCGATCAAACGGCAATATAAAAGGATGAATGGTAAAAAAATAGTGCATTTCTGAGCCTCATTTTAGGATACTTTTGCAGCATGTTAGTACTCGACGGAAAAATTGCAGCGGCGGCTGTAAAAGCATCATTACAAGCGCAAACAGCAGCACTTGCTGCCAGTGGAAAAAGAGCACCTCATTTAGCAGCCATATTAGTAGGTAATAATGGGGCCAGCGAAACCTATGTAGCCAGCAAGGTTAAAAACTGTGAAGAAACAGGCTTTATATCATCACTGATTCGTTTAGACGAAAACGTATCAGAAGATGTTTTGCTAGAAACGATACAAAAGCTCAACAACGACAATACCGTAGATGGAATTTTAGTACAACTTCCTTTACCCAAACATATTAGTGATCAAAAAGTAATTGAAGCCATCGATCCAAAAAAAGACGTGGATGGTTTTCATCCAGTAAACGTTGGTAAACTCGTACAAGGCCTTGAAACCTTTATCCCTGCTACACCTTACGGCATCATGTTATTATTAGAACATTTTAATATTGACACCAAAGGCAAACACGCAGTAGTGGTTGGCCGCAGTAATATTGTTGGGCGTCCCATGAGTATTTTACTTAGCAGCAACGTTAACAAAGGCAATTGCACGGTTACCATTTGTCATTCACATACACCAAATATTGAATCGTTTTGTAAAGACGCAGACATACTTGTTGCCGCACTTGGTAAGCCCGGTTTTATTACCGCAAATATGGTAAAGCCTGGCGCAGTTATTATTGACGTAGGTATTACAAGAGTTGCAGACGCATCAACAAAAAGTGGATTTAGAATTAAAGGTGACGTAGCCTACAACGAAGTATCAGAAGTAGCAAGCGCTATTACGCCGGTACCAGGTGGCGTAGGACTAATGACCATTGCAGGACTTCTAAAAAATACCATGCAAGCTTATTTACAGCACGCTTAATTATCACATGAACCAACCAACAACTGCAGCAGATATGTTACCCGTGATGGAGTATTTTTATACCCTCCAAGGCGAAGGCTTTCACCAAGGTAGAGCTGCCTATTTTATTAGACTAGGTGGTTGTGATGTAGGCTGTGTGTGGTGCGATGTAAAAGATAGTTGGGACGCGAGCAAACATCCTTTACAATCTGTAGATTTTTTAGTGTCAGAAGTAAAAAAAACACCAACCAAATTAGTAGTGATAACAGGTGGTGAACCACTCTTACATAATTTAGATGCGTTAACGGTGGCCCTTCAGGCTCAGGGGTTTGAAACCAATATAGAAACCTCCGGCTCCTCTCCACTATCTGGAAGTTGGGACTGGATTTGTTTGTCGCCTAAAAAATTTAAAGCACCCTTACCTGAAGTGGTTCAAGTAGCCCACGAATTAAAAGTGGTGATCTTTAACAAACACGATTTTGAATGGGCCGAAAGCTTTGTGGCGCAGGTGCCTGCTTCTTGCAAATTATACCTCCAACCCGAGTGGGAAAAAGCGTCAAGTATGCTCCCTTTAATTACCGCATATATTAAAGAAAACCCAAAATGGGAGCTCAGTGCCCAACTGCATAAGTATATTAACGTACCTTAATTGCATGAAGCAAAAAAGCAGGTATAGGGAGCTGATCATTTGTTGTGCTTTTCTTTTATTGAGCACTCTGGCACTTGCACAAATATCTCGTCAATCTAGTAGTCCAAAAGCTTTAAAAAAATACAACGAAGCCATACTTGCACTTGAAGATAACCGCAGCGCAGATGGCATTGCATTACTTGCAAACGTGTTACAAATAGATTCCAATTTTATTGATGCTTATTTATCACTTGCTGGCGCATATGGCAATACAAAACAGTATAAAAAAGCTGTGATTGTATATGATCGTGCAAGATCAAAAGACAGTCTTTATTTTACTCCTTATTTACTTCCCTATTCTATAAACCTTGCTGGCCTTGGACAGTTTGATAAAGCACTAGAAGCTATCAATACTTTTTTAACGCTTTCTGATTTGAGCGGTAGAAGTTCAAAAGCAGCACAGTACCGAAAAAAAACATATGAATTTGCAGTTAGCGCTTCGGAAAAAAATAAAAACGTTGCCTATGTTTTTGCGCCAAAAAATTTAGGCGATAGTGTAAACTCTACTAGTTCCGAATATTATCCTTCTGTAACGGTTACCGACGACGCACTTGTGTTTACAAGACGCACCGGTAATGCAAGAGAAGATTTTATGTTAAGTGCTATCCCACACAAAGACAGTTTTAACAAAGCAGCACCACTAGATGGTGATATTAATTTGGAACCACGCAAAGGCGCTATCACTGTGTCTGGAGATGGCGATTGGATGTTTTTTGCAGCTGATATTGCAGGTGCAGGAATTGGTGGTTTTGATATTTACAAATCGGTGTATACCCCAACAGGTTGGAGCATAGAAGAAAATTTAGGTGATTCTATCAACACTGATTTTTGGGAAAGCTCACCCGCTATTAGCCCCGACAAACGTGCTCTGTATTTTAGTAGCACAAGACCCGGCGGATACGGTGGCGCTGATTTATACGTGAGTTATTTAAAACCCAATGGCCGCTGGACCGAAGCCGTTAATATGGGGCCCAGCATTAACACCGCTGGTGATGAAATGGCGCCTTTTATTCACGCCGATAACCAAACACTTTATTTTACATCGGACGGTTTACCTGGTTATGGTGGATCTGATTTATTTGTTCTAAAAAAATTATCAAATGGTAAATGGGGCGTTCCAGAAAATATGGGCTACCCTATTAATACTATAGAAAACGAAGGTAGTTTAGCCGTTGCCGCCGATGGCTACACCGCTTACTACGCAAGCGATAGAGAAGATAGCAGAGGTGGACTTGATATTTATTCTTTTACACTTCCAGCACATGCAAGACCTTATAAAACCATTTATGTAAAAGGGGTTGTTACAGATGTAATATCTCAAAAAGGACTACCTGCTAATGTAGAATTAACAGACAACGCAAGTGGTACACTTATTAATAAAGTTCAAACCGACGAGCTTGGAAATTATTTTATTACACTGCCGGAAGGAAAAGATTATACGTTTACCGTTAATAGAAAAGGATACTTATTTTATTCGAGTGCGTATGCATTATCGGGTGCAGCAACTGATAGTACCTATGTAAAAAACATTGCGTTAGAACCTATAAAGCTTGCGTCTAGTTTTGTGTTTACGCAAGTGTTATTTGATAACAATAGTTACGCGCTTTTACCAGCCTCCTTACCAGAATTAAATAAGCTGGTACAAATATTAGAAGAGAACCCTAGCATGCACATACAAATTAGTGGTTACACAGATAATATTGGTAAGGCTTCTGATAATTTAATACTCTCTACTAATAGAGCTAAATCCATTGTAAATTATTTATCCGGCAAAGGCATTGCTACGGAAAGGCTTAGTTATAAAGGGTTTGGAAGTGATAACCCAGTTGCCACCAACGAAACAGCTGCAGGTCGCGCACTCAATAGACGCACTAGTTTTACCATAACGAAATTGTAAGTTGCACGGGCGTTGTTGCGCGATTTTTTGTTGCTATTGCGCGTTTTTTTGCTGCTTTTTTGTTGAGAACCTTGCGCATATTTTCTAGTACAACTACTTGTTGTTGTTTGATTCATTTTTGTGAGCTTGCACTATGATGGACACTCAAATTTCAGACAACGAACTCCGCTATCAAATTGCGCTTACACAAATAGATTCTATTGGACCTAGCCTTGCCAAATATTTACTAGATCGTTTTGGAAGCGCTAGCGCTGTATTTAATGCGTCTAAAAAAGACTTACTCGATATCGAATATTTTGGTAATTACAGAGCCGAAAAAATTATTCGCTTCAATAATTTTTCAGCCGCCGACACAGAAGTTTTATTTGTACAACAAAATAAAATCACGCCCTTATTTATTAATGATGCGGGTTACCCAAAAAAATTAGCCGCCTGCTCCGATGCCCCTACCATACTGTATTACAAAGGATCGGCACCCATCAATCAAGCCCGCATTATAAGTATTGTTGGCACCAGACTTCCCACCCATTACGGCAAGTGGCTTACCAGTTTAATTGTGGAACAACTAGCGCCTTACAACCCACTTATTATTAGTGGACTCGCATATGGTATCGATGTTACCGCGCATCAAACGGCGCTCGATTGCAACTTGCAAACCATTGGCGTACTCGCACATTCACTAGCCACCATTTATCCGGCCGCACATCAACATATCGCAAAAGATATTATTGCGCAGGGCGGCCTTTTAACCGAACTATCTTCCACAGCACGCATCGAAAAATTTAATTTTCCAAAACGCAACCGCATAGTTGCCGGCTTATCAGACGCAACCATTGTTATCGAAACAGAAACAAAAGGTGGCAGCATGATTACAGCCAATCTTGCATTCGATTACGACAGACAAGTGTTTGCCTGCCCCGGAAAAATTACCGACAAAAAAAGTAGTGGTTGTTTAAGGCTCATCCAAACACATAAAGCAGCCATGCTTGATTCTGTAGCCACATTTATTGATGCACTGGGCTGGGCGCCCATCACCACAAAACCAATAACCCCTAAAATCCAGCAAAACCTAACAGATTCGGAAAAAACAATTCTTACCCTACTAGATCATCAAATACCCGTTTCTATCGATGAAATTTACCTTAAAAGCATGCTTCCAAACGCTGTATTAGCAGGTAGCCTGCTCAATTTGGAGCTCTATGGCCTGATAGGAGCCCTTCCAGGCAAAACCTACCTGAGGCTACTGGGTTAAATCATTTTTTTGGCTGAAATATGCGGTTCCTATTATCTTTGCACATGGCAACAAGAAATACAAAGACCGCCAATAAGGCAACAAGTTCTAGATTATTTGGAGAAGGGCTAACGTTCGACGACGTTTTACTCATGCCAGCCTACTCCGAAATTTTACCAAGAGACACTGACATACGTTCTCAACTTACAAAGTCTATAACGCTTAACGTACCCATGTTATCCGCTGCAATGGATACGGTTACAGAAGCCAACCTCGCTATCGCACTAGCCCGCGAAGGTGGCATTGGTATTTTACACAAAAACATGAGCATCGACAAGCAAGCCGAGCAAGTAAGACGTGTAAAAAGAAGTGAAAGCGGTATGATTGTTGACCCAATCACGCTTTTAGTAGACGCCACCATTGGTGACGCACTTAAACTAATGCGCGACAATAAAATTGGCGGTATCCCTATTGTAGACGCCGGACAAAAATTAGTAGGTATTTTAACCAATAGAGACCTTCGTTTTGAGACAGACAAAAAACGTAAAGTAAAAGAAGTGATGACTAAAGAAAATTTAGTGATTGCGCCAGAAGGTACCGACTTAAAAAAAGCAGAAATTATTTTACGCAAACATAAGATTGAAAAATTACCTGTTGTAAACAAACAAGGTAAACTGATTGGTCTTATCACCTACCGCGATATTTTACAACTACGTAATTTTCCAAACGCCGTAAAAGATGGCATTGGCCGTTTACTAGTAGGCGCTGCACTAGGCATTACTTCCGATTTAATGGATAGAGCAGCAGCACTTCAATACGTTGGTGTTGACGTAGTAACACTCGATAGCGCACACGGACATAGCAAAGGCGTTATCGAAGCACTAAAATCATTACGCAAAAATTTTAAAGGACTACAAATTATAGCAGGTAATGTGGGTACGGCAGAAGGCGCCCTTGCGCTTGCCGCAGCCGGCGCCGACTGCGTTAAAGTAGGTATAGGACCAGGTTCTATATGCACAACGCGAATTGTAGCAGGTGCAGGTGTACCGCAGCTTACAGCCATCATGGAAGCAAGCATGGCCTTAAAATCTAAAGGCATCCCTGTTATTGCGGATGGTGGTATCAGATACACTGGCGATATGGTAAAAGCACTTGCTGCTGGCGCAAACGTAGTAATGATGGGATCTGTTTTTGCAGGCACCGAAGAAAGCCCTGGAGACACCATCATTTATGAAGGCCGAAAGTTTAAAGAATACCGTGGCATGGGAAGCTTAGGCGCCATGAGTCAGGGAAGTGGCGACCGTTATTTCCAAGACGTAGAAGCAGATATTAAAAAATATGTACCAGAAGGTATTGAAGGACGCGTAGCCTACAAAGGAAATATTTCTGAAATTATTTACCAATACGTTGGTGGATTAAGATCAGGTATGGGCTACTGCGGTGCTAAAAATATTAAAGCATTACAACAAGCTACTTTTGTAAAAATTACAAACGCGGGTATGAAAGAAAGTCATGCACACGATATTGATATCACAAAAGAAGCACCTAATTATAGCCGTAAATAATTATACGATTTGAAAAAATCAACCCTACTAGGTTATAGCATTTTAACAGGCCTGTTACTCGTTGTAGCATGGCCTGTTTTTTGGTTTGCCCTCCTACTATTTGTTGCATGGGTGCCCCTACTTATTATAGCAAGTAACGTATCAAAAAAATTAACTTTTTTTGGCTACACATTTTTGTCGGTACTGATCTGGAATATTGGCACCACGTATTGGATGTGGAACTCCACCGATGTTGGCAGCGTAGCTGCCATGGTAACCAATAGCCTACTCATGAGCGTTCCCTGGCTATTTTATTTTTCTGCGTCGCAGAAAAATAAAAACATCGGTTATTTTACCCTCATTGCCGCGTGGCTAACTTTCGAATACATCCATTTAAACTGGCAAATTAGCTGGCCATGGCTTACACTAGGTAATGGTTTTGCAATGCACACCGGCGTAATTCAGTGGTACGAATACACCGGCGTAGCGGGTGGAGGTTTTTGGATATTACTCATGAATATTTTGGTGCACAAACTAGTAGTCGCTAAAAAAGAAAAGCAGCCCATTAAAAAATACGTTGTACGAATTGTTGCTTGCTTTATAGTTCCCGTTGTTTGCTCAAACCTAATACTCAGCTATCAAAAAACACTGAGTAGCGCAGAAACAAGTAGTCCAAAAAGCACACAAAATGTTTTAATTGTACAACCCAATATTGATCCTTACCAAAAGTTTGAACTATCAAGTGCGTCATCACAAATTGCAGCACTTGTTACAGCCACAGAATCTAATATAGATAGCAATACCACACTGGTACTATGGCCTGAAACAGCCATGAGCGTTGCAGACTGGCAAGACAACATCACTACCAATCCTTACTATCAACCCATTTTTGAATTAAGCAAAAGACATCCCAAACTTTCTATTTTATCGGGCATCGAAACCTATAAAAAATACGGAGCCGCTAAAGAAACACCCACCGCAAAAAAATCGAGCGACGGAAGTTTTTATTACGACGCCTTTAACGCCGCCGTATACATCAACAACGGAACGCCCCTTGCGTTTTACAATAAAAGCAAATTGGTGCCGGGTGTAGAAACCTTACCCAGTTTTTTAAATTTCTTAGGCCCTGTGTTGGAGCAGTTTGGGGGCTCCACGGGTGGATACGGAAAATCTGAAGAAGCAGAAGTGTTCACTAACAATGGTTGCCAGTATATTAGTGCACCCATTATTTGTTACGAAAGTATTTACGGTGCCTATGTAGGTACGTACAAGCAAAAAAGCGCTAACCTTCTTGCCATTATCACCAACGACGGGTGGTGGGGCAATACCAGCGGGCACAAACAACATTTGCAGTATGCTGCACTCAGAGCCATCGAAACAAGAACCTGGGTGGCTAGAAGTGCCAATACGGGCATATCAGCAGTTATTAATCCACTTGGCAAGATAGTTGCACAAAAAGGATGGGACGAAAGGGCGGTAATCAAATACCCTATTCCAACAAAATCTAGCCTTACTTTTTACGCAAAATATGGCGACTGGCTCTATCAGATTTTTTCATTTTTTTCAGTGCTGTTGCTGTTACAAGGTTTGTATAAGCGCTTCAAGTAATTCTTTTAATACACAAACATGGCTACCTATTTTTTTGAATTTGATAACAGACAAATGGGTTACCATAAAACGGGTGCTGGGCCTGCTGTAATTTTACTACATGGTTTTGGAGAAGACCATCACATTTTTAATAGCACGGTTACCACACTTGAAAAAAACTATACGGTAATTACACCGGACTTACCTGGCACGGGCATGTCTAGCATTCAATCAAATACATTTCCAGCTAATTTTTCGATCGAATATCTAGCAGATAGTGTCGCTGCTCTAATAGGTCACGAAAAAATAAATAACTGCACATTACTAGGGCATAGTATGGGCGGATACACTGCCATGGCTTTTGCATATAAATACCCTGGTTATTTAAAAGCATTTGGACTATTACATTCCACCGCCCTCCCTGACACGCCCTTAAAAATTGAAAATAGAACACGCGGCATTTCTTTTATAGAAAAAATGGGCGCTGCAAGTTTTTTAGAAACTACCGCACCTAATTTATTTGGTAGCCATACTAAAGAAACAAAACCCAGTGTTGTTGCAAATTTTATAAAGGCATTACCTGAATTTTCAAACGAAGCTTTAATAGCATACTACCACGCTATGATAGCCCGCCAAAATTTAACAGATGTTTTAACGTCCACAAATGTACCGGTGCTGTTTGTACTAGGCGATCAGGACATCGCAGTGGCACTAGAAGACACATTACCACAAACAAAAATGACCAATACCGCCTATCTTTATGTACTAGAAAATTGTGGACATATGGGTATGCTAGAGCACCCTACTCTTTTTAATAATGCTGTCCTAGATTTTTTGGATAAAGTGAATGCATGAAAAAATGGTTTTTAATATTAATTGTTAGCGCTTTTGTTACCAATGCGCATGCATCACATATTTCGGGTGGCGAAATGTATTATACCTATTTAGGTAAATCTCCCACCGATGCTAATAAATTAAGATACGCCATTACCCTTTTATTATACAAAGACACCACTGTTACCGGACCTACAGTGGCATCTTTATCTAGCAACTATAATATTTCTATTTACAGAGGCGACAACAATGCACTTGTTGGCAACTATGTACTCTCCAGAAAAAATTATGAATTCATGAAACTGGGCACCTACGATAAGTGCTTGTCTAGTTTTCCGCGTGTAGAATTTGCTGTTTCTGCGTATGAAGTGGTCGTAGATTTAGACCCAAATGCAAGCGGGTATTTTGCAAGTCACTCACAGTGTTGCAGGGTAAGTGGCGTTTTAAATATGAATTCAAATAGTGTCGGAATCAGCTACTGGGTAAAAATTCCGGGTAGTGATACCAACCCCTTTGCACCCGACAATTCAAGTGCTACGTTTTTAAAAAAAGACACCATCTTAGTTTGTGTATCGTCCCCACTGCAACTTGATTTTAGCGCTATAGACCCAGACAAAGACTCACTAGTATATTCGTTTGCACCCGGCTATATTGGTGCAGGTCCTCCTCCCAATCAATTGCCACTCCAATCCGATACACCACCCTACACCACCGTTTCTTATTTTGGAGGGTTTAGTTTTAATAAACCATTTGGAAATACCTCAACACAAATTGATGCTAAAACAGGTGTCGTTTCAGGCAGAGCTCCAGCTGTTACGGGCATTTATTTATTAGCAGTAAAAGTTGAAGAATACCGTAACGGCGTAAAAATTAGTGAGCATCAAAAAGAATTTCAAGTAAAAGTTGAAAACTGTTCTATCACCGCCGCCGAATTAAAACCTCAATATATTTCTTGCGATGGCTTTACGCTTCAATTTGAAAATGAATCGGCAAGCCCTAGTGTGGCAGGCTACTTATGGAATTTTGGAGACGGTAAAAGCAGTACGTTACCAACACCTACAAACACTTATGCAGATACGGGTACTTATGTTTTAAAACTAGTAGTAACCAGTACCGGTGGTTGTCAAGATTCTACAACATCTATTGTAAAAGTGTATCCTACATTTAAAACAGATTTTTCGGTTACCGGAAACTGCGTACTCAATAATTATAGTTTCAAAGATTTAACCAGCAGCAAATATGGCTCCGTCAATAGTTGGCGCTGGAGTTTTGGTGATGCTGGTAGCACTGCAGATAGCGCCACCACAAAAGACACAGTATGGAAATACAGTGCTGCACAAAAAGCAACCGTCACACTTATTTCAACCAATAATAAAGGATGCATCGACACCCTTACCAAACAAATTGATATTTTAGACAAACCACAAATCAATCTTCCTTTTAAAGACACGCTTATTTGTAGTAACGATACCCTTCCGTTAAAAGCGTTTATTAGTAATACAACCACCATCAATTGGGTGCCAAATAATACTGCTAATAAATTAAGAATTGTTGGCGCTAACACCGCAAGTCCAACTGTATATCCAAACGATAGCACCAAATATTATGTAACAGTTATGGACAATGGATGCACGGCCACAGATAGTGTAATGGTGAACGTACTTCAATTTATTAAAGTAGATTTAAAAACTGATAGCACCATTTGCAAAGGCGATAGTTTTGCACTTGCGCCCACTTCTTTTGCACTCTCTTATTTGTGGCGAAGTTCAAATGGGGATGTGGTAGACAACATTAAAAACCCAATTGTAAAACCGGTAACCAATACGCAGTATTTTGTAACTGCTAATTTGGGTAAGTGTCAAGATAAAGACTCAATACTTATTAAAGTGGTTGCTACCCCATCAGTAAACGCTACGCTCGATACCACAATTTGTTTTGGGACCACACTCCCTTTACAAGCCACGATCAGTGCGAGTAAATTTACATGGAGCCCAACAAGTAGTTTAACAGGCTTTAACACCCTACTCCCAGTAGCCAAGCCCGTAAGCTCTACAGCTTATGTGATTGCTGTTTCTGACACACTGGGATGCCCAAAAATTGTTACCGATACCATTCGTGTAACAGTTGTGCCGCGCATTATACCAAACGCCGGAAACGATACCATTGCAGTGATTGGACGACCTATGCAGCTTGGCGCAAGTGGTGGACTCAGTTATGTATGGAACCCTTCTACCTTTTTAAACAATCCGCTCATTGCAAATCCTGTATTTACAGGTGCAGCAGGTACGGACTCGGTTGTATACACGGTAAGGGTATTTACGCAAGCAGGTTGCTTCGCCGAAGACAATGTAACCGTTACCATTTTTAATGGTATTGCCAACATTTGGGTACCGTCTGGATTTACGCCTAATAAAGATGGTAAAAATGATATTTTGAAGCCTATTACAAAAGGCATCAAACAATTGATTCACTTTAATGTTTTTAATAGATGGGGGCAACTCATTTATACAACCAGCAAATTAGGTGAGGGTTGGGATGGAACATACAAAAATGAATTGCAACCAAATGGCGCCTATGTGTATGAAGCAGTAGGCATCGATTATGCAGACAATAAAGTGTACACCAAAGGAACGAGTGTAATCATTAGATAAAATAAATTATGAGTAAAACAATTTTAATTACAGGCGCCACTTCTGGTTTTGGAGAAGCCATGGCGCATGTATTTGCAGCAGCAGGTAACAAATTAATTATTACCGGAAGAAAAGAAAATTTATTATCTGCGTTACAAGAAACACTTGTTGCAAAATATAATGCAGCAGTACACACCCTTTGCTTTGATGTACAAAATAAAGAAGCTGTATTTGCTGCCATCAAAACAATCCCTGCTCATTTTTCTAGTATTGACGTACTCATTAACAATGCCGGTCTTGCACTTGGTCGCGACGCATTCCAAGACGCCAACCTAGACGATTGGGAAACCATGATTGACACCAACGTAAAAGGTTTACTTTATGTAAGTAAAGCCGTGCTCCCCCTAATGATCAACAATAAAAAAGGGCATATCATTAATATTGGTTCTACCGCAGGTGTAGAAGTATACAAAGAAGGAAATGTGTACTGCGCCAGCAAGCACGCCGTTGCAGCTATTTCAAAATCAATGCGTATCGATTTATTACCACAGCATATTAAGGTAACAGCTATTCATCCGGGTGCAGCAGAAACTAATTTTAGTAATACTAGATTTAAAGGAGATGAAGCAAAAGCTGCAGCTGTTTACGAAGGATACAAAGCACTAGAAGCTGTTGATGTAGCAAATGTTGCCTACTATGTTACAACGCTTCCGGATCATGTATGCATCAATGAACTTGTTGTAACATGCACTAGTCAGGCAAATTCTTTTTATTTACAGAAGTAAAAGCCTCGTAGGATTTATTCGAAATATATTTATCCAAAATCGATTTCGGTATTGTCGCCAATATTTAAACTGCGCGAAAGACCTTTAACACTAGCGTCACTTCCTATTAAGGAATTATCTAGTACTACTTCGTGAAGGTTGGTATAACTACCAATAATACTATCTCTAATAATGGATTGTGTAATAGTGGTGTTAGGGCCAATAGTTACATTGGGACCAACAATTGCATTTGTAATGGTACAACCCTCTGCAATACTCACTGGATTAATAATAATGGTATCGGTGTAACCATGATTATCAGGTACATGTACGTCCATCTTTTTTAATAGCAGAGCATTGGTTTCAAGTATCGATTCTTTTTTACCACAGTCAAACCAATTGGCTACTTTAAATGACCTAAACTGAGTGCCTTTTTGAATCATGCAAGCAAGCGCATCCGTTAAATTGTATTCGCCCCTAGTAGTAATATTTTCTACAAATAGTTGCTTAAGGCATTCAAACAAAACTGCTGTTTCGTTGATCTTATAAAGTCCAACAAGCGCCATATTACTTTTAGGAATAGCAGGCTTTTCTACCAACTGTTCAATAATTCCATTGTCGTCAATGGTAGCTACCCCAAAATTACGCGGGTCATCTACTTTTCTAACCCCAATCATACTAACAGGGCTTTCTATAATTTCTTTTACATCAAATTCACAAATGGTATCGCCAAGGGCCACAAAAATGGGCTCGTCTCCAATGAGTTGTTTGGTTAATTCTACCGCATGGCCTGTACCCTGTCTTTCGTTTTGGTACACAAAATGCGTGGTTAAATTTGGGTAGGTTTGTTTAACGTAATCCTGAATTTTTTCGCCTAAATAACCCACAATAAAAATAAACTCGGTGATGCCTGCCTCACTTAATTGGTCTACAATATGCGACAATATCGTTTTACCCGCAATAGGTATCAGCGCCTTGGGTTGGGTGTATGTAAGGGGCCTCAATTTTGTTCCAGCACCAGCTACAGGGATTACAGCTTTCATAACTTGGGGGATTTGAAAAGATTTACCCACATTGATTAGGGCTTCGAAAATAGTAAAATTAGGCATCATAACAACAATTGTGAATAGTTTGAGGCTTCTCGGCTCAATTTGACCCCCCATAATGAAGGCTGTAACTTATCTTTGTGCCCAAGCAAAAAAATAGCAACCATGCAAAGAGATACCCTTGTTTTTGACATCATCAACCAAGAATTAGCACGCCAACGTAGAGGCATCGAACTCATTGCTTCTGAAAACTTTACGAGCCTTCAAATTATGCAGGCGATGGGCGGTGTGATGACCAATAAATATGCCGAAGGGTATCCAGGACGCAGGTATTATGGTGGTTGTGAAATTGTAGATCAAACAGAGCAGTTAGCCATTGATCGTTTAAAGCAAATATTTAATCTCGAATACGCCAACGTTCAACCACATAGTGGTGCACAAGCCAACGCAGCACTTATGCTTGCCATTTTGCAACCTGGTGATGCGATTTTAGGTTTAGACCTTAGCATGGGTGGTCACTTAACGCACGGATCGGGCGTTAACTTTTCTGGTAAAATTTACAAACCACATTTTTATGGTGTTGTAAAAGAAACAGGTCTTATTGATTACGAAATGTTAGAAGCCGGGGCGCGTGCTGCAAAACCTAAATTAATTATTTGTGGTGCAAGTGCGTACAGTAGAGATTGGGATTATGCACGTATCAGAAAAGTTGCCGACGAAGTGGGCGCTTTTGTACTTGCTGACATTGCACATCCTGCAGGATTAATTGCAAAAGGTTTATTGTCTTCTCCATTTGAACATTGTCATTTTGTTACCTCTACTACCCACAAAACATTGCGTGGACCTCGTGGTGGTGTAATTATGATGGCAAAGGATGGTGAAAATACTTTAGGCTTAAAAGATATTAAAGGAAATTTAAGACTATGGTCTAATGTTATTGATATGGCTGTGTTTCCGGGCACACAAGGTGGACCACTAGAGCACGTTATTGCTGCTAAAGCCATAGCATTTGGTGAAATATTAACCGACGAGTTTTTAGTATACCAACAGCAGGTGCAAAAAAATTCGCAAGCTATGGCTAAAAATTTTACAGACAAGGGCTATGAAATTATCAGTGGCGGTACAGACAACCACTTGATGCTAATTGATTTACGCAACAAAAATATCAGCGGTAAAAAAGCAGAGCAGGTTTTAGGACACGCAGACATCACAGCCAATAAAAATATGGTACCTTACGATGACAAGTCTGCCTTTGTTACCTCAGGGATCAGATTTGGTGTTGCAGCTATTACTACAAGAGGCATGGTAGAATCAGATATGGCTTTTGTTGTAAATGCAATTGACAAAGCGCTTATGAACCCTGATGATGCAGCGCTTCTAGAAAAATTAAAAGGCGAGGTAAACGAGTTTATGTCTCAATTTGTTTTATACCCTGAGCTATGATACAACGCATCCAAACCCTATGGTTACTATTAGCTAGCATTTGCGCTTTTGCATCTGTTAAGCTTCCTTTTTATTATGGTAGCTTAGAAGTACCTGGCCCAACGGTAACTATCACACCTTACGATCATTTTATGTTACTCGTATTTGTGATAGCTACCGGTCTAGTTGCGCTAATCAATATCTTTTTGTACAGCAATAGAAGCTTGCAAATTAAAATAAGTGTGGTAGGCGTTTTATTAGGTCTTGTAAATCTGATGCATTACTTCCTATTCATGCGAAACTTTAAAACGGGTGGACTATCGCTGTATTCGATATTTAGCTTTTTAGTGCCTGTATTTTTTATACTGTCTATTATAGGGATGTATAAAGATCAAAAGTTGCTTAAGAGCTTGGACCGTTTAAGATAAAACATAGTGGGCTCGCATCTAATTTCGCGTATTAATAGCGCTTACAAGTACTTACAAATATTTTGCGGTATGAGAAGCGGCGCATTTTTTAATACCAAGCGGTACGCCTTCGTATACAACGGTTCCGCCACCATCACCAGCCTCGGGCCCCATATCTATTAGCCAGTCTGCCGATTTAATAACGTCCGTGTTGTGCTCAATAACAATCAGTGAATGACCCTGATCGATAAGTGCCGAAAATGAATTGAGTAATTTTTTGATGTCATGAAAGTGAAGACCGGTAGTAGGTTCATCAAAAATAAATAGCATTTGACCATGCCCTTTACCCTTGCCTAAAAAGCTCGCAAGCTTTACACGCTGGGCTTCTCCGCCACTTAAGGTATCACTACTCTGACCTAGTTTAATATAACCAAGCCCCACCGATTGTAGTGGTAGTATGGCGTTGTAAATATTTTTATCTTCTACAAAAAATTCGAGTGCCTGATCTACAGAGAGTTCAAGTACATCAAAAATGTTTTTGTCTTTGTAGTTAACTTCTAATACTTCTTCTTTAAATCTTTTACCACCGCAAGACTCACAAGTAAGGTGCACGTCCGCTAAAAACTGCATCTCTACTACTTGTTCTCCTTCTCCTTTACAGGTATCGCAGCGTCCCCCATCTACGTTAAAAGAAAAATGCTTGGGCATAAAACCGCGCATTTTTGAGAGCGGCTGTTTGGAATATAAATCCCTAATGCCATCATACGCTTTTATGTAGGTTACCGGGTTACTACGTGACGATTTTCCAATGGGGTTTTGATCTATCAGTTCTATTTGTGAAATAGAATCGATGTCACCAATGAGTTTGGTATGAAGGCCCACTTTATCGGCGGGCTCTCCTTTATATTTTTGAAGTGCTGGATATAAAATTTGCTTCACCAGCGTTGTTTTACCGCTTCCACTCACGCCACTTATCACACAAAGTGTTTGTAGCGGAAATTTTACGGTAATATTTTGCAGGTTGTTTTGTCTAGCACCCTCTACCCCAATAAAACGGGTACTCTTTCTTAATGTTGTATGCGATTCGATGGCAAGTGTACCTGATAAATATTTGCCCGTTAAACTATCTGGATTTTTTATAAGCTCGTTGTAATTTCCTACCGCTACTACTTCACCACCAAGGTGCGAAGCAAATGGACCCATATCAATGATATGATCTGCTTTACGCATAATCATTTCATCGTGCTCAACTACCACAACCGTATTACCTAAATTGCGTAACGATTGTAATACGCCAATTAAACGCTCCGTATCTCTCGAATGAAGACCAATAGAAGGCTCGTCAAGTATGTAGAGTGAGTTGGTTAAATTACTTCCTAAATTTCTTGTTAATTGTATGCGCTGACTTTCGCCACCACTTAACGAATTAGCAAGTCTGTCCAGTGTTAAATAGCCAAGACCCACGTCTAGTAAGGTTTGTAGGCGCTGGTGTATTTCAATTAAAATACGTTTAGCAACGCTGTTGTCATGCTCTGATAATACGAGTTTATCAAACCAGGTTTTTACATCACGCACCGGCATTTTACAAAGTTCACCAATATGTTTACCGCCAACTTTTATGTACAGCGCTTCTTTGCGTAAACGGTATCCACCACAATCCGTACAAGTAGTACGGCCACGATACCTGCTTAATAAAACACGGTATTGAACTTTGTATAAATTTTGTTCTACCTCTTTAAAAAAATCATGGATGCCATACACTTTACCAACGCCATCCCATAACTGCTGATACTGCGCTTTGGTTAACTGTGCAACTGGTTTATGAATAGGGAAATCAAATTTCGAAGCTCCTTTAATAAATTGATCTTTCCACCAACTTAATTTTTCACCCTTCCAAGGCGCTACCGCACCTTCAAATAAACTTAAACGCGTATCCGGAATAACAAGTTCCGCGTCTACCCCTAGCACCTGACTAAAACCTTCGCAAGTAGGACAGGCGCCAAATGGATTATTAAAAGAAAATAAATTAGGCACGGGCTCTTCAAACACAATACCGTCCAGCTCAAAACGGCTGCTAAAATGATGCACTTTTTTTGCATCCACCTCTATGTATACTTCACCCTCCCCTTCGTAAAAAGCAGTTTGCACCGAATCAGAAAGGCGGTGCATATCATCTTCGTCAAAGTCTTTTACCACAATACGGTCTATGAGTACCCAGGTTTGCGGAATCGTTTCGGTAGCAGAAGTTGATTTAGCAAGTGGCAATATTTTTTTTAATGCAGCAGGCGTTTGTTCCATCAGCTCTTCTATGCGCATGAGTGGCTCGGGAGCTGCTGCTACATATATTCTTGTAAATCCTTTTTGTAATAAAATGCCTAACTCTTCTAGAACGGCCCTGTTTTTATGTTGCTTTAAAGCAACCCCAATCACTACTTTACTATTTTTGGGAAGGGCGCAAATAGCTGCTACCACATCCGATACTTCATCTTTTTTTACTTCTTTGCCGCTAACTGGAGAAATGGTTTTACCTGCTCTCGCAAATAAAAGGCGTAGGTAGTCATAAATTTCTGTCATAGAGCCCACCGTACTGCGGGGTGTGCGGGTAATTACTTTTTGCTCTACCGCAATGGCCGGACAAAGGCCTTTAATCATATCCACGTCTGGCTTTTCCATACGGGCCATAAATTGTCTGGCATAAGCGCTTAAACTTTCGGCGTAGCGGCGCTGCCCTTCTGCAAATAAAGTATCAATGGTTAATGACGACTTACCGCTTCCTGATACGCCCGTTACCACAATAAACTTACCGCGCGGAAATGCCACGCTTACATTTTTTAAATTGTGCACGCGCGCTCCCATCACTTCAATAGCGTCCATATTCTTTGCCTGATCCACTTTCTGGCTCTTTACCTGATCTATTTTTTGGCTCTTTGCCACCGCTGTATCTACTTGTTTTTTTGCTGCCATAAATCTTACACAATGTAAACAGATTATCGCAGCATAGGTTTAGTTGAGGGTTAAATAAACCCAGATTTTTTTGATGTGCACACAATTTTTTTTGGATTTATTCGATGTGAATAACCAAACCCCTCTTTTGCAATGTATCCACAAGCGATCAACCAGCATAAAAGATAACTAATTTGAACCCCGAGAAAGAAAATAGACTATGAAAACACTCGAACAGGTTGCAGATTTAGATTTGATACGCTCTTTTCAAGCTGGTGACACAGAAGCATTTGACGTGCTCGTAACACGCTACAAAGACCGCATCTATTCGTCTATACTGTTTTTTGTAAAAGACACTTACTTAGCCGAAGACCTGTTTCAAGACGTGTTTATCAAAATTATTGATACCCTAAAAAACAAGCGCTACACAGAAGAAGGTAAGTTTTTACCTTGGGCGCTTCGAATTGCACACAATTTATGTGTCGATTATTTTAGAAAGGTTAAGCGTACTCCTGCCATTAAAACTTCTGACGATCAAGATATTTTTGAAGTGATTAATGTTTCACAAGAAGCTCCGGACCAAAAACTAATGCGTGGTGAAAGTCATGACAAAGTACGCCGCATGCTTGATTTACTTCCGGAAGAACAAAGAGAAATTATAGTGCTCAGACACTATGCCAATTTAAGCTTTAAAGAAATCGCTGAAATTACCAACTGCAGCATCAATACGGCATTGGGTCGTATGCGTTACGGGCTTATTAACCTACGCAAAATGATGACAGAAAATCAGATGACTTTATAAGTTTGTTTCAAGAGCACTCGTAAAAGCGGTCCGTTCACTTTATTTATTCACTTTATTTATTAGCTGCATCAAATGCTGCTTTTACAGCATCTAAATGCTTGATAAAGCCAGCCACACTTGGGTCGTAGCCGTATTTTACATCACTTAAAGGCTTACCGTTTAAGTCCAAAAACATATAGAGCGGCTGTGCATTAAAACCAAAGGTTTTGATTTCGTAGTCTAGGTTTTTATCGCCAACTGTAACAACTTTAACTCCGTTTTTATCGGTGTACTGCTCAGTTGCAGGCAGTTCTTCCGATTCGTCTACATATAAACTTACAAGCACAAAATTTTCTTTGATGCGTGATAATACCGCTGGGTCTTTCCATACCTGCTCTTCCATTTTTCTACAATTAGGACAGGTATGTCCCGTAAAATCGAGCATGATAGGCTTCTTTAAAATTTTAGCCGCGGCCATGCCTTCCTCCAAATCAAAATAAGCGGTTAACCCAAATGGTACGTGTAATTTGTTGGTATACTTTTTAGGTGGCGCCGCATCGTTTCCTGCCGCGCTATGCGCAGGCCCTGCGTTTCCTATTTTATATTGAAGGTCATTTAAATTAAACTCTTGCGTAGTGGCTGGAGGAATAAAACCACTGAGTGCCTTAAGTGGTGCACCCCATAAGCCTGGCACCATGTACACTGCAAAACTAAAACTAGCCATCGCAAAAAATAAACGAGGCACCGATACAAAAGGCAAATCACTATCGTGCGCAAATTTTAATTTGCCTAATAAGTAAACGCCCAGTAAGAAAAACACTACAATCCAGAGTACCAAAAACACATCTCTATTTAAAATACCTAAATGGTAAGAGAGGTCTACGTTGGATAAAAATTTAAGTGCAAGCGCTAGTTCAATAAATCCAAAACTTACTTTGATGGTATTTAACCAGCCGCCACTTTTTGGTAATGATTGTAGCATCGACGGAAAAAATGCAAACAAACTAAACGGAATTGCGAGGCCTACCCCAAAACCCATCATACCTATAATGGGCGCGAGTCCTACGCCTTGCATACTGGTTTGTCCTAGTAGGGTTCCAACAATTGGACCCGTGCAAGAAAACGAAACTATCACCAGCGTTAAGGCCATAAAAAAGATGCCTAGTAATCCACCTTTGCCCGCTTTTTGATCTGCTTTATTGGCCCAACTATTAGGGAGCGCCAATTCAAAAGCACCAAAAAAAGAAATCGCAAAAACAATAAACACCACAAAAAAGAAAATATTTGAAACCGGGTGCGTAGAAATGGTATATAAAATTTTATCGCCAAAAATAAGTGTAAGCAAAAGTGTTGGAATGGTATAAATAAGTACAATCGATAACGAATACCAAACTGCATTTTTTAACCCTTCCATTCTTGTTTTGCTACGCTTTAAGAAAAAGCTAACCGTAACTGGAATTAATGGAAACACACATGGCGTAATCACTGCCAGTAAGCCCGTTGCCAAACAAAGTAAAAAGATACTCCACATAGAGCCCGCTTCTGTGTCAGGAGCTGCATCAGTTACTGCAACCTTGTCCGCACTAGCACCTTCAACCGTTACATTTATTTTTTCTTCACCACTTGGAAATTCTTCGCCTTTTACACCAAGCCAATTAAAAGAACCTTTAATAGCGCTGGTGCCCGCTTTAAAATAAACGGTGTATGCAAATGTTACACTGTCGTAAGCGGTTCCCTTATCAGTACTTCCAGGAAGCGCGACAGCGCCTGCAACACCTTCTTCTTTAATTACAGCGGCAGCGGTTAAAGCGCTGTCCAATTGTAGCGCAGATACAAAAACATCGTCATTATTTTTTTTAACTGCGGTAAAAATGCGCGCACCATTTAAAGCAGTAGCCTTTACGCTTAAAGTGGCCGAAGTATCGGACAATTTATTTGCCAAAAAAACAAACTGCACAGGTTGCTTAACGTCCTGTGCAGCTATAAATTGAAATGATTGCACTACTACGAGTGCGACAATAAATAATATTTTCTTAGTCATTATTGAAGCTTAAGATCAAAAGTTTTTTTGCTAGGTGGCAAGCACTGACGGTCATCACAAACCATGTATGCCACAAATCCACTGATATTTGTTTTTACACCGCCACGCACTTTAATGGTTTGCGTGTAAGTAGCTGTTTCACCAATAAAACGAACCGTAGTTTTAAATAGTTCGTCGTATACCTGCTTTACTTTACCCACTTCTTTGGTGGCGCCTACAACAGTTATGAGTGGGTTTTTATTAAAATTAATTTTAGTAGGAACCGGACCACCTTTGCCAGTGGTTTGCGAATAAATATGCCAATCCCCTTCTATGTTTGCTGTAGCCGTAAAAGTATAGGTATCAGCACTTACTTTTTTTACAGAATAGGACCAGTCTACAGGATCCTGAATTTGAGCAGCAGCAGATGTCGTGATCCAAATAACTGATAAAAGGATGATGATTTTTTTCATAACAATTAATTTAACCCAAGTAGTTCAAAAACTTTTTTTCCGTCGATATTACCAAGGATACTTGAAGTAGCACGCTCAGGGTGTGGCATCATGCCAAATACATTTTTAGTATCATTAGTTATGCCGGCAATATTTCTAGTGGCGCCGTTAGGGTTACTTCCTTCTGTAGCATTACCGTTTGCATCACAGTATGTAAAAATTACTTGACCATTTGCTTCTAAGGCATCCAGTGTTTTATTGTCGGCAAAATAACGGCCTTCGCCATGCGCAATAGGTATTTGTAAAGGGCCTGTTTTTGGGTTGGTAATAAATACATTTTTACAAATGAATTGCTGATTGGCATTTTGTAATAATACCCCAGGCAGTAAACCGCTTTCACATAATATTTGAAATCCATTACACACACCAAGTACTTTACCGCCTCTATTTGCAAAATCTATAACCGATTGCATCATTGGGCTAAAACGAGCAATAGCTCCACATCTTAAATAATCGCCGTAAGAAAATCCACCCGGAAGTACAATACAATCATCGGTGGTAAACATGCTAAGGTCTTTATCTTTATGCCATAACATAATCACTTCTTTACCCAAATCTTGGGCCAAAGCGTCTTGCATATCTCTGTCACAATTAGATCCTGGGAAAACGACCACGCCAAACTTCATAAAATGTATAATTATCTGATAGAATACAGCAAAGGTAACCCTCAAAAAGATAAGCAAAAGGCTAAATTTTCACCAAATGCCAGTTGTTGATAATTATAAGCCCCAAAGCCGTCCAAAACAGGAGATTGGGCGTCAAAAGGGACTTTGGGTTGCTATATCCATTAGAAATGGTTGCAGATAGCGGAATCAGACCCATGAGCAGCACTTGAGCGCCTAAACTGCTAAATATAAAGGGACTTACAACCAACATGAAAAGAAGCACCATCATAACACCCCAGTTTTTGCGAATTTGTATCACAAGCCTACCAACGTGTAGTTGTAATTGATAAAGGCCAACTAATGTGGCAAACAGTATAAATCCAAGGTTAATAAGGTATGTTTTTTCGAGACCCTTTAGTGGCGAGCCAAATGAAACATTAGGCAAATAAGTGCCTACCAACGAGAATTGATTGTTTAAATAAAGAAATACAAAAACAAAATAATAGGGTAACAATATGCCCATAAGTAATACCAGCCACTCAGCAATTCTAAAAGGCCTTACCACAGCCAGGGCAAATAGCACCACCACAATTAAAATAGCCGTGGGATGAAAAAGTAAAATAGAAATACCCGCAATAATGCCAATATTAAATAAAAGCGTTTTGGGTTCCGGATTATTATAAAGTCTACTCAGCTTTATAAATATCCAGAGTGTGAGTGAGTTACTAACCAGCGTTTCTGTAATCATATCGGAGCGCATCAAAAGCCCCGAAAGCAACACATAGGTCATGGCAGGTACATAGTTAACACTAGAAAACATGCGCAAATCCTGCATCACCATATTAAGTCGTAATGCTTGTGTAAGTATCAAAGCATGAAAAAGAATAACCTGTACAGCTAGAGGTAAGGTATAAATGTAGTTAGCAAGTACATAGGAAAACAGTCCATTTTGCTGCCCATCCGCAACAGTTGGCTGGAGTGCTTGCGCCCCGGGGTGCAAGTGCACGCCCACACTCAATAAGAGCACGAGTAAAATATTGACAACAGATCTATCTCTAAATAAAAAAACCATGGACTATGTTTCGGTCTAAAAGTAAACTAATAATCAATTTTAGCAAAACAAGTATAGCCCCTATACATGCACGGCACAATAATTTGTCTAAGTCCTACTTGCTTAGCAAGCCTTGGCATAAACTCATGGCCACGATCTACATTTTTAAAGCTAGGATTCCTGTTAATTCTGCCATCAGGCGAGATGGCCTGATTGGTTAACACGTTTTGATTTTTCTCTTGCATGTTAAAAATAAAATTGAGCTGATCGCCAGAATTTAACATCGAAAAACCAATGAAATTTTCGGAATTATCGTCGTATTGATTTTTACGAATCATATTACTCCACTCCATATTGCCTTTTGCATCAAAAGAAATGACAGCGATATTTTCTGCGTAATATCTAACCTGATTGTTGTTGTTAAAAAAAGAGTTGTTACGTCCCCAAGGATTATACCCCATGCCGCCAAGGGCCATCGGACTGTTCCAAGAATAATAATCCATGGGAGACCAAAAAGGAGAGCCATATAAATAATCCCATCTATTAAGCGTACTTCCTTTAGATGACGTAAAAACAGATTCTGAAATCATCATAAAACCGCCATCACGTCTTACGATAATATTTTTTAAAAAATAATCATTGAAGGCCGCTTTTGTGCCATTTTGACCCTTTGCATCTTCTTTAAATTCTTCCGAAAAATAGGTAGAAGCATTTAACAACTCTTTGTCCAAAGCTTTGTCCCACAAGGTAAAATAGATGCCTTCTACATTTCCGCGACGTTGTTTACCAAAAAAAGAAGTGATTAAATAATGCTTATTTAAGTTGTCAACTTTAATATGAATATCGTCTAAATAAATGCCCTTAACGGCTAAATCAGAAATATGCGCTTCGTCGTAATTTGCTTTTTTAGTAATCAGTGAAACCTTATTGATATTGTCGTTTTGAGAAGTACCACTCGCTCTTACACAAATTAAATCGCCATCATTGTCAAGTGCAAATTCTGCTAAAAAATCATTACGCTGCGGCATGGGCAATGCGATACTCGATTTTCTAATCAGAGAAAAATTCTGATCAAATAAACAAGTCGTTAATACGTGCGATTTTTCATTATGACTATTGATTTTAAAAATCATGATTTTTTTCTTGTCTTCACTCACCACCAAAGAGTACAATCTATTTGAACCAATAGAAGAAGCATCTAGGGTGCTATCAAGCCCGATAGGTTCCGATAATAAATTACCATCGCTATCCATTTTTGCCACCATGCAATACACGGTGTTTTTTCTTTGAAACTGATAGAGCATGTAAAAGTGATTGGCGTAGGCTAAAAAGTCCGTTTGCATGAGCCTATCCGGCATATTAAGTTGTTGCTTGCCCAGCAGGTTCATTTCTGGGTCAAACACCGAAAGCGTATGACTTTCTCTATAATTTTTATAGACCAATATCTTACCCCCTATTTTACCAAGCACTTCAAAACTATAAGAACGAGGATCTTCTTTGTCAGGTTCTGAATAGGTAATTTGCTGTGCTTTTAAGGCAAAAGGCAGCAGGTTAACGAACAAAAAAAGGAGTAAAAATGACTTTTTCATACCAAAAAGCTTTAGTCCCTCAAAGTTAAGCCCCTTTCGCAAGAACTGCCTTACCAAAAGGTGAAATAAATCTTAAGGTATATCCCTATTTATTTAGAACCCGAACTTGTTTTTTACTATACATTTGTGAAGCACAAACATCATATACGTGAGCAAGAATCTTAACAAGGTCACTTCTGCAGGACTCATCATTGCACTAGGTATCATTTACGGAGACATTGGGACCTCTCCCCTTTACGTTTTAAACGAAATCATTACAGGTAGAGAAATAAGCGATTTGCTTATTATTGGCTCATTGTCTTGTATCATATGGACGCTAACGCTCCAAACAACTTTCAAATATGTGATACTCACTTTAAAAGCCGACAACAAAGGTGAAGGCGGTATTTTTAGTTTGTATGCACTTGTAAGAAGACGTAAAAAGTGGCTTGTAATTCCGGCCATGATTGGCGGTGCTGCATTACTTGCCGATGGTATTATCACACCACCTATTACCGTTACTTCAGCTATTGAAGGGTTAAGACAAATTCCTGCATTTCATGATATTACACAGCAAACCATTGTAACGATTGTTATTGCCATTATTAGTTTACTATTTTTTGTACAACAATTTGGCACGGCATCTATTGGGAAATTTTTTGGCCCCATTATGATGGTATGGTTTGGTATGATTGCCATTTTAGGACTTTCGCATATTGTAGACGAACTAAGTGTATTTAAAGCATTAAACCCTTATTACGCCGTTAAACTATTAGCAACCTATCCTAAAGGTTTTTGGCTACTTGGTGCAGTGTTTTTATGTACCACAGGAGCTGAAGCACTTTATAGTGATTTAGGCCACTGCGGCAAAGGCAATATTCGTATCTCTTGGATTTTTGTAAAAACGTGTTTGATCATAAATTACTTAGGCCAAGGTGCTTGGTTGCTTGCGCAGTATAAGGGGCAAATAATTCCTGCAGCTGTTATGGCAGATGGCTTTAACCCTTTTATTGGCATCATGCCACAGTGGTTTAAACTAATAGGTATCATCATTGCTACTGCTGCAGCTATTATTGCGAGCCAGGCACTCATATCAGGATCTTTCACACTGATTAGTGAAGCCATGCGTCTTAATTTATGGCCTAAAATGAAAATCAATTATCCAACCGAAGAAAAAGGACAATTGTACATTCCAGGCATTAGTCTTTTATTATTTGTGGGTTGCGTGGGCATCACTTTGTACTTTCAAAAATCCGCAAACATGGGCGCTGCATATGGTTTAGCGATTACGATGTGCATGATTAGTACCTCTATTTTGTTTGCTAACTTTTTGGTAAGTAAACGGACGCTACCTGTTTGGATTTATGTATACCTAGCTGTTTATTTACTTATTGAAACTTCTTTTTTAATTGCGAATCTAGAAAAATTCATGCATGGTGGTTATGTAACACTTATTGTAGGTGGTGCACTATTTGCTGTGATGTATGTATGGTTTAGAAGTCGAAAAATTAAAAATAGATATGTGGAGTTTGTTCACCTCGAGGATTATATTCCAATGATCCAGGAGTTAAGCAACGACAAAAGCATTCCTAAATATGCAACGCATTTGGTGTACATGACCAGTGCCAATAACCATAACGAAATTGAGCACAAAATCATCTATTCAATTTTAAATAAGAAGCCAAAACGCGCCGATATTTATTGGTTTGTACACGTTGACGTTATTGATGAACCTTATACTTGTGAATACTCGGTAGAGCATATCATTCCTAACGATATTATTAGGGTCGAATTTAGACTAGGCTTTAGAATGGAACAGCGCATTAACCTCATGTTTAGAAAAGTGGTGGAAGATCTGGTAACCAACAAAGAAGTGAATATTACCAGCCGTTACGAGAGTCTAGAAAAAAACAATGTGGTGGGTGATTTCCAATTTATCGTACTAGAAAAATACTTAAGTCAAGACAATGATTTGCCTATTGTGGAAAGAGTGATCATGAAACTTTATTTCTGGCTTAAAGAAATTAGCCTTGGCGAAGAGCGTGGCTTTGGTCTGGATCCAAGCAATGTAACCGTCGAAAAATTCCCGCTCATTGTTGCGCCTGTTGCGAATTTAAATTTAAAGCGCGTTTATTTTGAAGGAAATGAAGAAGACGAAGAGGACGTAATAGCATAAGCTATTACAGTTCTTGAAGACTTACTTTTTTTGCCGTTACTTGTAAGGTATAGTTAGCGCCATGCTTTAGTGCGTAGTTTTCTTTGTCATGACTTACTGGAAAATCATAACATACTGGATAACTATATTCCGCTACTGCATGTTCGATAATTTCATATACGGTTGCACCAAATGCAGGGTCCGAATCTTTAGTTTGTGTAAAGCCGCCAACAACAAGCCCAGCAAGGTTTGTAAGCATGCCACTTCTTTTTAGTTGAATCATCATCCGGTCAATATTGTATTTGTATTCACCAATATCTTCTAAAAATAAAATGGCATTTTTTGTTTGCAAACCAGATACTGATCCAGTAGCATGTGCCACGAGTGTTAAATTACCACCCACTAATTTTCCGGAGGCAGTTCCGCTTCTATTAAGTGTGTGCGCCCCTGCTTTATAGTTTGCTTTTTTACCCCGGAGTGCATGTTTTAAAGAAAGTACCCACTCATTATCTGACTGACCATTATTAAAAGCCCCTGCCATGGGCGCATGCAGCGACGCTGTTTTTAATACCTGGGTAAAATGATTGTGGAGTAGTGTGATATCGCTAAAACCTATTACCCATTTAGGAGACTTTTTAAAGTTTTTAAAATCGAGCAAATCAATAATTCGGCTCATACCATACCCGCCTCTGCCACACATAACCGCCTGCACATTTTTATCATCAAGCATTTCCTGTAAATCAGCGGCACGGTCTGCATCCGTAGCTGAAAAATAATGATGCTGCGTTCCAAGGGTTTTACCAATTTTTACTTTGTAACCCCAGGCCTCAAGGGTGCTAATACAAGTAGCTGCTTTTTTTGCCGGAAGGGTGCCTGAAGGGCATACTAGGCCAATGGTGTCGCCCTTTTTAAGGTAGGGTGGAATTTTGATCATGCGGCAATTTAGCAATTTCAACCAGTATACACAAGCAGTTTCAAAAAGGCTTTAGGGAACGGCGCTTCTTTTGTACTTTTGTAGCCTATTATGAGTACACCCAAACGATATTTAATTACAGCGGCCCTTCCTTACGCGAACGGTCAAAAACATATAGGACATTTGGCGGGCGCATATCTTCCTGCCGATATTTACGTGCGTTATTTAAAGGCACAAAAAAGAGACGCCGTTTTTGTTTGCGGCAGTGATGAACATGGTACGGCTATTCCTATTCAGGCTACCAAAGAAGGCACGACAGCACAGGCCATTATAGACAAGTACCATCCTTTAATGGAACAAAACTTTAAGGACCTTGGTATTGCCTTTGATGTGTACCACCGTACTAGCGATCCACTGCATCACCAAACAGCGCAAGAGTTTTTTACAAAGCTTGAAGCCAACGGTGATTTAGAAACCAAAGAAACCGAACAATACTTTGACGAGAGCGCACAAACATTTTTAGCAGACAGATACATTAAAGGTACCTGCCCCTCTTGTGGTTATGATAGTGCCTATGGCGATCAGTGTGAGAAATGTGGCAAAAGCTTAAGTCCCGAAGAACTTATTAATCCAGTGAGTACCTTAAGTGGTAACGCACCCATTAAAAAAACCACCAAGCACTGGTATTTACCTCTTAATAGACACGAAGATTTTTTACGTGAATGGATATTAGAAGAACATGCAAACGATTGGCGCCCAAGTGTGGTAGGTCAGTGCAAGAGTTGGATAGATGGCGGTTTGCAGCCCCGTGCGGTTACACGCGATTTAGATTGGGGCGTAAAAGTTCCCTTAGCTGGCGCCGACGGAAAAGTACTCTATGTTTGGTTTGATGCACCTATTGGATATATCAGTGCCACTAAACAATGGGCCCTAAATACGGGTAACGATTGGAAACCTTATTGGGAAGACAAAGACACCAAGCTGGTACATTTTATTGGAAAAGACAATATCGTTTTTCACTGTATTATATTTCCAGTGATGCTTAAACTGCATGGAAATATTTTACCACAAGATGTTCCTGCAAATGAGTTTATGAATTTGGAAGGCGACAAAATGAGCACTTCTAGAAACTGGAAATTAGACATGCAGGATTATATCACCGACTTTGTCAACAAAGAAAATGGTGGTGGTCAAATGGCGGATGCACTTAGGTATTACCTTACACAAATTGCACCTGAAACAAAGGATAGTGAATTTATGTGGAAGGGTTTTCAGGACGCCATCAATTCAGAACTTGTAAGCGTGTATGGTAATTTTATCAACCGCTCACTCGTGCTCATGCATAAATTATGTGGCGGCAAAGTGCCTCCATACCACGCAGCCATAGAAGATAGTGAAGACACCGCAGTTAAAGAAGCCATTGCGAACACCGCTAAAAAAGTAGGTGAATTAATTGAAGCCTACCGTTTTAGAGAAGCCCTTTTTGAAGTGATTGCCCTTGCTAGAATTGGTAATGGTTATATGCAAAAGAAAGAGCCATGGATTGTTGCCAAGCAAGTAGCCGAAAATCCTGCAGCACAGCAGCAAATAGACAACTGCTTACATCTTTGCTTACAGCTAACGGCTAATTTGGCCATTTTAGCGCAGCCGTTTTTACCTTTCACTGCAAAAAAGATTTGCCATTTATTAAAAGTGGTTGATAAAATATTAGACTGGGAAAATGCTGGTAGCTTAAAACTATTAAGTGTAGGCTACACGCTTCGTGCACCAGAATTACTCTTCAGAAAAATTGAAGACGAAGAAATTGCAGCGCAAATTCAAAAATTAAATCACGCCGCTCAAATAAAAAAGATGGAAACTACCAATACGCCAACAACATCATCATCAACATCTGCCATTGCTGCAGTAAAGCCGGAAATTGTATTTGATGATTTTGCTAAAATAGATTTACGCGTGGGCACCATTGTTGCCGCATCAAAAGTAGAAAAGGCAGATAAACTGCTGCAACTCAGTGTAGACTTAGGTTTTGAAACACGCACTATTGTATCTGGTATTGCACAGCATTTTGAACCAGAAACGATTGTTGGAAAGCAGGTAACTGTGGTTGTTAATTTAGCGCCCCGCAAAATGAGAGGCATAGAAAGCAATGGCATGATTCTAATGGCCGAGGATGCAAATGGTAAACTCCATTTTGTAAACCCTTCAGACAATATTAATCCAGGAAGTGGTGTGAGCTAATTAAGAATAGCTCACACACTCTTTATTTTCTTTATCGGTATAGGCAAGTCCTTTTTCTTTAAGTACTTCGGCAGGTACACCATTCCATTTGTTAGGAACGTTGCCCGCATAGCCTAAATCTTTAACGCCCATTTCTGAAGTGTAAAAACCGGTAAGGGTTAAATCACGCATGAGGTTAAAAAAGGTGACGCCTTGTTTGTTTTTTGGATCTGCTTTTTCTGGATAGGCAATTTGATCCACCATTTTAATTTGTTCAGCAGCTGTACAGTCCACAAAAGCTTTGTCAAATTGTTTGAAGCACTGCATATCAAGCCATCTTAATCCACCACGCATAGGCGTTTGGTGTTCTGGCATGTCTTTTACGATAAAGGCGATAAACTCGGGCACTTTAGCCTCTGTAGCACTACCGCTAATAGCGTCTTTAGGTACAATAATATCAGAAAGTACGGTAACAGTAGCGAGTTCGTGTGCCGTAAAAAATTCAGGCTCCGCTTCCACTTTTTTCAAGTGGTCTTTTTCTTCTTGCATACGGTCGGCGAGTAATGCTTCCGCGTCTGCAGCTACTTTTTTATCATCAGAACTTTTGCAGGCTTGCACCACTACACCCGTAGCAACGGTACCTACAACAAGGGCTTTGATGGATTTTCTTCTGTCCATAATACTATTATTAAAAATTACAGATTTTGTTTTTTAAGTTGGTCGATAATGTATTCGCTTGCACGCATACTTAACGCCAAAATTGTCCAAGTAATGTTTTTATCTGCTTGAGAGGTGAACTGACTTCCGTCTACACAGAATAAGTTTTCACAATCATGCGCCTGACTCCATTTATTAAGCACCGAAGTTTTTTTATCGTTACCCATGCGCGCTGTTCCTGCTTCATGAATAATATTACCCGGATTAGAAAGACCATAATTGTTTGACGCATCATCATCTCCACCCCAAGTAATAATGGCACCCATATTGTGCATGATTTCCTTAAAGGTTTCTTTCATGTGCTTGGCCTGATTGATTTCATAATCAGAATGCTTGGTATGGAAACGAAGTACTGGAATACCATATTTATCTACTACAGTAGGGTCAATTTCACAATAGTTGTCGATGGTTGGAACGGCTTCACCTCTTCCACCCATACCTACGCTAGCGCCATAAAAAAAGCGTGCATCTTCTTTTAATGAAGCACCATAACCACCGGCTTCTTTTGTTTTACCATGCACTGCAAATTTTCCGTTAAGTCCTTGCATGCCAAATCCAAAGCCATAAGAAGGTTGCGTCATGCCACCCCAGTATTCGATGTGATAACCACGTGGGAAATCAAGTTTTGCTTTTTTATTATCAAGCCACCATGGTGTGTAAATATGCATACCACCCACACCATCTTCGTTGTAACGTTTACGGTCAAACAAATCTGGAAGTACACCGCCTAGTGCAGCACCGGTAGAATCGTGCAGGTATTTACCTAGTACGTTACTACTGTTTGCAATTCCATTTGGATGACGTTGTGATTTTGAATTGAGCATTAAGCGCGCTGTTTCACAAGCACTTGCTGCTAGTACCACCACACGACCTTGTACTTGATATTCTAGTCCATCCATTTTATTTACATATGCCACGCCCGTTGCTTTACCTTCTTTGTTGGTAAGCACTTCGCGTGCCATCGCTTGCGTAATTACATCTACATTACCTGTTTGAACCGCAGGTCTGATAAGCGCTGTAGAAGAAGAAAAGTCAGCAGCGATTTTACAACTTCTATTACACTGTCCGCAATAAAAACACTCGCCTCTATCTTTATTAATTTGTTTAGTTAAAATAGAAAGTCTTGAAGGATACACGGGAATACCTGCGCTTACCGCAGCTTTTTTCATGTATAATTCATGAAGCCTTGGTTTTGGTGGCGGTAAGAAAATACCATCTGGATCATTTTCTAATCCTTCGTTGGTACCAAACACACCAAGTAGTTGATCTATTTTATCGTAATAAGGTTTTACATCTTCGTAACCAATAGGCCAGTCTGCACCAAGTCCATCAATGCTATGACGCTTAAAATCTTTAGGACCAAAACGTAGTGAGATACGACCCCAATGGTTGGTTCTTCCACCCATCATACGCGCACGCCACCATTCCCATTTTTGAGAACCTTCGGCCATGGTATATGGCTCACCATCAATTTCCCAACCCCAAAAACAGCCATCAAATTCACCAAACGGACGGTACTTAGAACTTGCACCACGACGCTTGGATTCCCATGGATTTTTTAATTGAGAAGAATGCTTTACTGGATCATAATCGGCGCCTGCTTCTAATAAGCAAACCTTAAGTCCCGCACTCGCTAAAACGTAAGCAGCCATACCACCACCTGCACCAGATCCCACAATGACTGCGTCGTACTGCTTTGCCGTTTTTTTAATTTGAAATTCTCCCATTTGAAAAGTTTTTATAGGTATTGTTTAGCAGGAATGAAAATAAGATTTTTTGAGCAAAAAAAACCGCTCCAAATGATTTTGGAGCGGTTTTGTGAAAATTGATTCAAAGTCTGTTTAACTAGCTACAACCCATGCTGTTTCCGCAGTTTAAACACTTGTAGCAAGTACCACTTCTGATGGTGATATGTCCGCAAGTATTACATGCTGGGGCGTCAGATTGCATGTTTTTAGCTGCTGCATTTACGGCGTCCATTCCAGTTGGAGCTGCTGCTGTAGCTGTAGCTGTAACATGCTGTAGTTTTTGGGCAGGTGCAGAAGCTGCAGCAGGCGCTGTTACGCGAATGCTACTTAATTCTGGCTTACCAAGTAAAGTAGCTTCACCATCTTCTCCTCCTGTATTTTCTACTTGAGGGCGGTCTAATACGTGTACTAAATCGGTTCTGTTTAAGTACTCGTAAGCAAGCGCTCTAAATACGAAGTCTACAAGTGAAGTTGTGGTTTTAATATTTGGATGATCTACCATACCTGAAGGTTCAAATTTGGTAAATACAAATTTCTCAACAAACTCTTCTAAAGGCACACCATATTGTAAGCCCACAGAAATAGCGATCGCAAAGCAGTTCATAAAGCTTCTTAAAGTAGAACCTTCTTTTGCAAGATCAATAAAGATTTCACCTAAAGTGCCATCTGCATATTCACCTGTGCGTAAGAAAATAACTTGTCCGCCAATTTTTGCTTTTTGCGTAAAGCCTCTGCGCTTAGAAGGAAGAGATTTCTTTTCTACGATGCCAGACAACAAGCGTTTTAATTTGGTATCTGTAGAAGCGTTCATTCTTTTTTGAACCTCTTCTAATAATTCTTCTACCGTTAATTGACCTAAATCAACAATGCTTGAACCTGCCTCAACACCAGCTACATCAGCTGTTTCAGCAGCTTCAGCGGTTGTGTCATCGGTTTTCTTTTTCTTGTCAGATTTATTACTTAATGGTTGACTTAATTTAGAACCATCTCTGTAAATCGCGTTTGCTTTTAAGCCTAATTCCCAACTTAACATGTAGCTATCAGAAATATCAGATACGCTTGCTTCGTTTGGAAGGTTGATGGTTTTTGAAATCGCACCAGATAAGAATGGTTGACAAGCACCCATCATTCTGATGTGACCATGTGCATGAATATAACGTTCACCTTTTTGACCACACTTGTTCGCGCAATCAAATACAGATAAATGTTCGTCTTTTAAATATGGAGCACCTTCTACTGTCATGGTTCCACATACATAATCATTTGCTTCTGCAATTTGATCTTCTGTGAATCCAATCGCTTCTAATAAATTGAAGCTCCAGTCTGCATATTCTGCTTCTTTAAATCCTAAGCGCTCCATACAAGCATCGCCTAGTGTAAAGCGGTTAAAAATAAATCCGATTTCGAATGCAGATTTTGCTGCACCATTTAATTTATCAATTTCTGCTTGTGAAAATCCTTTTGCTAATAAAGCTGCAGAATTCACGTGTGGTGCACCTTCGAAGCTTGCATGACCCACTGCATAATTTACAATCGCATCAACTTCCGCTGGTGTGTATTTTAAATTCTTTAATGCTTGTGGTACAGATTGGTTGATGATTTTGAAATAACCACCACCAGATAATTTTTTGAACTTAACAAGCGCAAAGTCAGGCTCCACACCGGTTGTATCGCAATCCATTACAAGACCAATGGTTCCTGTTGGTGCAATTACCGTTGTTTGTGCGTTTCTATAACCATATTTTTCACCTAATTGTACCGCGTCATCCCAAGCTTTGGTAGCCGCTTTTAATAATACATCTGGTGTATATTTTGCTTTGATACCTTGAGGCTTAATTTCTAATCCTACATACGCATCATCTGCATCGTAAGCAGCAGCACGGTGGTTGCGCATTACACGAAGCATGTCTTCTTTGTTTTCTTCGTACTTATCAAAAGCACCTAAAAACGAAGCCATTTCTGCAGAAGTTTTGTAAGCAATACCCGTCATGATAGCGGTGATAGCTCCAGCAATACCACGCGCTTCTTCAGAATCGTATGCAATACCACTTACCATTAACATAGAACCAAGGTTGGCAAAACCTAAACCTGTTGTTCTGTAATCGTAAGATAATTGTGCTACTTCTCTAGAAGGGAACTGCGCCATCAAAATAGATATTTCGAGTACAGTCTGCCATAATCTTGTTGTGTATTCGAAACCTTCTACATCAAATGAGTTGTCAGATTCGTTGAAGAATTTACGAAGGTTGATAGAAGCTAAGTTACATGCAGTGTTGTCTAGGAACATGTACTCCGAACAAGGGTTAGAAGCATTGATACGACCACCTTTAGGGCAAGTATGCCATTCGTTAATTGTGGTATCGTATTGAGTTCCTGGATCTGCACAACGCCATGCCGCTTCGGAAATCGCATCCCATACTTTACGTGCAGGAATAGATTGCATTACACGACCATCGGTACGCGCTATTAAATCCCAATTGCCATCTTCTTTTAATGCTTTAAAGAATGTGTTTGGAATACGTACAGAGTTGTTTGAGTTTTGACCCGAAACAGTTGCATACGCTTCCCCTTCGTAACTATTATCATAACCAGCTGCAATAAGTGCCGCTACTTTGTTTTCTTCTTGAACTTTCCAGTTAATGAAGTCCATGATTTCTGGATGATCTAAATCCAAACAAACCATTTTAGCCGCTCTACGTGTTGTACCACCAGATTTGATAGCACCTGCAGCACGGTCTCCAATTTTAAGGAAACTCATTAAGCCGCTTGAAGAACCACCACCAGATAACTTTTCATTTGCTCCTCTAATTTGAGAGAAGTTAGTACCTACCCCAGAACCATACTTAAAAATACGCGCTTCACGTGTCCATAAATCCATGATACCACCTTCATTTACTAAGTCGTCGCTCACGCTTAGAATGAAGCAGGCATGTGGTTGTGGGCGCTCATACGCACTTGTTGAACGCTTTAATTGTTTGTCCGTTGGATCAACATAATAGTGACCTTGCGCACCACCCGTAATACCATAACTCTCGTGAAGTCCGGTATTGAACCATTGTGGCGAGTTAGGCACACAAGCTTGGTTTAAAATACTATATACTAGTTCTTCATAAAACACTTGTGCATCGCTCGTTGTTGCGAAATAACCATAACGCTCTCCCCATACTCTCCAACAATTTGCCATACGGTGTGCAACTTGCTTCACAGAAGTTTCTCTTCCTAGTGAACCATCCGTTTGAGGCACACCCGCTTTTCTAAAATATTTTTGTGCTAAGATATCCGTAGCAATTTGGCTCCACTGTTTAGGAACTTCTACGTTTGTCATTTCAAATACCTTTTCACCATTTGGGTTCTTGATTACGCTATCACGGTAGTCGTACTCAAATTGATCAAAAGGAGATACACCATCTTTGGTGAATCGGCGGCTGAATTGTAAGCCTTTTTTTGTGCGAGCGTTGGCCATACTGGGTGTCTATTTAAACGAATTATTTAATGGGGTCCCGAATTCATAACAAATTGTTAAGCGGTCGACGAAAATATCTTTAGCTGAGCAGAAAACAACGCCCTAAATATTAACAGGTTGTGGATAAGGAATTTGAACATTTTGAGAGTTCAAATCAGGATTGAATTTGACCCATTTTCCCCCAAATGTTAGCAACAAAAAAAATAATATTGGGGTTGTATTGAGGTTTTTCCCTTAGTAAAAACAGGGGTTTCAGGCATATTTTACATGAGTCATTGAAAATGAAGGAGTAAGGAGCCTCTTAGATGGCAAAAATCACAAACAAATGAACGATTATTGCTTTTAACAAAAACTTTTCTGCATTTTTGCAGGACTACTATTGTACCACTTCATGAACCCAAACGTTTATTTACAACTACTGCAATCAAAAAAAGCAGGTCGCCCGCTTTTTACGGTTCTAATAGACCCCGATAAGGTAGATGCCAAAAGTCTAGAGCATTTGATACAGTTGGGTTTGGAGGCAAAAGTAGACTACTTTTTTGTAGGTGGAAGCCTTGTGATTTCCAATCATTTAGATGCTTGTATTCAGCAAATTAAAGCTGCTTGTAATATCCCTGTCATTTTATTTCCAGGATCCCCTTCACAGCTGTCCAAATACGCAGACGCCTTACTATACTTGTCTTTGATATCAGGCCGTAACCCCGAATTACTAATTGGACAGCACGTAATTAGTGCTCCATTTGTAAAAAAATCAGGCCTCGAAATCATGCCAACGGGATATATGGTGATTGATGGCGGTGCGCCTACCACGGTTTCCTACATTTCTAATGCAGCGCCTATTCCATCCAATAAACATGAAATCGCTATGTGTACGGCTATGGCAGGCGAAATGCTTGGCATGAAGCTCATATACATGGATGCAGGCAGTGGTGCTCAAACGCCCATTACGGAGGCAATGATTAGCGCTGTAGCTGCTTCTATTAACATCCCGCTGATTGTGGGCGGTGGTATCACAGATCCTGAAAAAGCATACCTAAACTGCAAGGCAGGCGCTAATATGATTGTTATTGGTAATGCCATCGAAAAAGACCCAAGCCTCATTAAAGAAATGAGTGCTGCGATTCGCGCATCGGGCAAAATAACTGCGGAATAAACATTCGATTTTCTGGTATTTAACGCAGATTTTAATGCACTGTTAAATCTGCGGGGAATACATAGTCATGTTGTAACTTAACATCATATGTTGCGGTTGTGAATGATCAATTACACATTTATTTGATAACGTAAACCAACCCCCTATGCGAATCAACAACATGTTACCGGTTACCCTGTTTGCAGTAAGCCTATTTTTAGCAATTAGCATCTGCGCACAAACAAATACAAGTAAAAGTTCATTCAAACCTAAGCCCAGTTACGCAACACACTTATCTGTGGGACAAGTGCTTTTTGGCACCGGTGATGTAAGAGGTTACGGACTTTTAGTAGCGGTAGAAAAATCTGTTTTTAAAAAATCGGTGCGCCCTTTTCCAGCTTTTCAAGTTGGCTTTGGACTCAATTTTGAAACAGGTATTAGAAAGCCTGTAAATATTTTATACCCCAGTGGTGTTTTTGAAGAATCTAGTTATGGTCAAACCAGCAAAACCTCGGGCTGGGCTACTTTTAAATACCACCCCTTTAAACATTCGATGGATGGATTTAGCGTGACAGTTGGTCCAACATTAGGCATTACACAAGCTACTTCCGAAAAAAGTGTAGGCTTTAGTTACGATCCATTTTTAGGCGTCATTCGTAAATCAGTACTCGCAACAGAAAATCATTTTGGCATGGGTTACCGCATTTCGGTGCAACAACAGTTTACCATTAAGGATCATTTGTTTATTGGTTTCCGTGCCGATTTTTCAAACGATGTATATGGCGATGTTAATACTTTTTTAGGTGGCGGCATCAGTTATAAATTTTAAAAAAGAGTTCGTAATTGTTATAGTAAAATACCGGCCCGTTGGGCCGGTATTTTTTTTACCCCATATTTTTTTTACCCCCATAAAAAAATAACCGCTGCGGAAAATATCAGAACTAATGCGCAATCTAATCATACAACCGCTATGATTTAATTTATGCGGTTTCACGTAACATCAATAGGTGCTTAATTGAATAGGTTACACTAGATAGCTATCCAACCCTATTCTCTTCACTTTAAATTAAGCACTATGTTATTGAACGTAAAAAAAGGCTTGCTTGCGCTTACACTTCTAACTGCTGTTATCGGTTGTAAAAAAAATACAATCGACTACCAAAACGGGGGCGTCGATGAAAGTAAAGTATACCAAAAACCAATTACCTATGACCAAATTTTACTCGTTAGCAACCTCGAAAAAATTACCCTCATTTTAGAAGACCTCTACAAAGAAAAAAAGAACATTAAACTGGTTAATGCGTCCATTTATGCAAAAGCCTACACCGACGAATCGGTTTTATTAAAAGACCTCATTAACCCCATGCATAGTATCCTGCCAGGCAATAAAAAATTTGTTGAGCTGTGCAGTAAATGGAACGTGAGCTTACAAGATTTTTCGGAAGCATTTTGGAAAGCCGCGCGCGTCAAAAACGATACCCAATTACTTGACTTTTTAAACTTCGTTCAAAATAAACACCTTGCGTTACAAAATTTGAGTAACAACCCATTAGACGTCAACTATCAAGACCAAAGTAGCGAAGTAAGTATTTACTTCCCTTACAGTTCCGAGTTTGACATTAGCGCAAGTGGCGATAGTTATGGACCAGTTGCCAGTTTAGTAGCTGCCAGCGCAGAAGCGGACGAAGCACTGGGTTTTCAGCCTCATTATAGTGGTGGCGCATTAGTTGAATATCACCCTGTTGTTGTCAATGACGACTATGTGTTTTCCCATCCTACCCATATTGTAGGTGTTAACGGTATCGAACCCTACGAAACACAGGACGCTGCTTTAAATCCGCCCACGGTTACAACACCTCCAAATGTTAACCGGGTGTATATAGGTGATGCTATTTGCAAAACACAGTATGACAGGCTTATTAGCTTTACTTCCAATGGCGGTGGTTCAGAAATTAACTATTGCAGGGCAAGTGGTTACTTAAAATTAGTGGGGCACCAAATCACAGAATTTGAAGACAAAACATCGGTCAAATTTGAACGAGGTACCATTCGCAAAAAACAATGGTTAAGGGTTTATGCAGTTTGGGACGCAGATTGGGTGGTTGATAATAAGGAACAGGTTTTTGCCATCTACGAAGACGATAATAATTCAGAAATTACATTTACCGGATCTCTTAGCACAACCGTAAGAGTTGCAACAGGAACGAATGTAGAAGGCAGTATCGACTACCAAATTAAAAGGAGCTCTCAAGACGATATTATCAAGCAAGTAAAAATATCGCGTGTCTCTTATTTTGCAGGCGCCCTCAGAAATCAAGGATGGGGATTTGGTAATGATAAATCATTTTTACCGGCCTCAGCAGCTAATGGATGGCCTTATTATGACGCCGTACCAGAGGGCGGCGCCAACGTGGGCTGGACCTGGCCTTATGACGGGTATTAATAGAAAATAAAAATGATCAAATAAATAACTAACAAGCCAACCCCAGTACTAGTAACCATCCTTATTCGCTGGGTACAAAATAGTAGTAAGGTTGGCTTGTTTTCTATTTTAAATCAGAAGTATTCACGCGCGTTGGCGTGTCTTTACCACTTACAATACCACGTGCACTGAGTGCAATGGCCTTAATAATTCTTGTCATGTTACCGGTATCAATCGTACCAATTTCATCGGTTGCTTTGTGGTAGTATGGATCGGTATCAATTTTAGTAGTAGAAATGGTATGCGCTGGAACACCTAGTCTAGCAAGGGTTGCATTGTCTGAACGGTAAAATAAATTTTGAGCAGGGTACGGGTCTGGATAAAACGTAAAATCAGTGCCTTCTAAATTCGCTTGCAAAATTTTACCCATATCAGTTTTTTCATAGCCAGTAATAAACGCTGAGTTTTTACCCCACTTACTTTCTGAACCAATCATTTCTAAATTAAACATGGCCATTACTTTAGCCGGATCCAATTGATTTGAAAAATAAGTAGCACCAAAGCCACCCACTTCTTCCGCGGTAAATGCAGCAAATACAAGAGTGCGCTCGTTGTTGTTTAACGCTTTAAAATATTTTGCTAGCACCATCATAGCAGTAGTGCCCGCTGCATCATCATTTGCACCATTAAAAATAGAATCGGCTACAACGTTGCCGTTTCTATCTTTACTAGTAATGCCCAAATGATCATAATGGCCACTAAAAATTACTATTTCATCAGGTCTAGATTTCCCTGGGAGCACACCCACCACATTGGCTAGTGGCATTTCAATAATTTCATGCTTGGCTTCAATACTATAGCTTGTCGGATTTGTAGCGCTTAACACAAATACCACCGATTTATCCGATTTAAATAAATTAGACTTCAGCCTCGTTAATCCACTAAATGTTTTTGCAAAACTGGTATCTACAATTACAAGCGCGTTCTTTTTTAGGCCCGCAAGTTTGCGTGCTTCAGTCATTAAATTGGCGGTTTTGCCAATCGTAATTTTTTCAAAACCAGACGTTTCATTGATTGACAAATTCGCTTGCGTTGTTACAACAACAATGTCTTTTTTATCAAGTGCAGCGCCATCAAAAATTCCCGATGTGCCTAAAAACTTAGTACGGACCATTGCAAAAGACTGCAGGTAAGAGTCGCTGTTATTAAGCGTTTTGAGCCCAGTAGCCTTAAACTCGTCTGCAATAAATGCAGCAGCTTTTTCTATGCCAGGGGTAAACGTTCGGCGGCCCTGCATATCATCGGCAGATAGGATGGTTTCGATGCGTCTTACTTCTTTTTCTTTGATGAGTTTGTCAATTTTTTGCGACTGTGCGCTAAAAACAAGCAGTAAAGCAAGAATAAAAATATTTATGCGTTTCATAGGTATCATTTGAATATATTTGATGTAGAAGCCTCTAAAATACGGCTTATTATTTTTATACTAAAGGCTCATCATTTCTTTGAACTTAACGGTTTGACGTCTACTTACTTCAATTTTTTCGCCACCCTTGAGTTCTACTATAAGCCCACCGTTAAAGTAAGGTTCAATTTTGTCAATCCAACGCAGGTTAATGATATGCTTTCGATTGGCTCTAAAAAACATGCGTTCATCTAAGCGTTCTTCAAGCGCATTTAAAGATTTTAAGATGAGCGGCTTGTTGCTATCAAAAAACACTTTGGCATAGTTGCCCACGCTCTCAAAAAGCCTGATTTCACCGAGTTTCACAAACCAACAGCGTTCTCCATCTTTTACAAACACTTGGTCTAATTCGGTTAATGGACCACGGTTGTTACCATGAAAACCAATTTGCTCTTTAAAGAGTTCGGCTTGCAGTTTTTGTATCGCGTCAGAGAGGCGCTTGGGCTCGATGGGTTTTAATAAATAATCGAGCGCATTTACTTCAAATGCCTTGATGGCATAGTCATCGTAAGCAGTAGTAAAAATTACTTTTGGCGCACGCTCTACTTCTGCTAGTAAATCAAATCCGGTTTTGCCGGGCATTTGAATATCTAAAAAAATTAGATCAGGATTGTGCTGCTCAATTTTTTCAATGCCTTCATCTACGTTTGACGCTTCGTCAAGTACTTCAATGTCGGAATGATCTAATAATAATTTTTTTAGCTCATTACGCGCGAGTCTTTCGTCATCAATGATAATTGCTTTTATAGCCATATTGGGTACTATTAAAATTATTTATTGTTTACGGCTAAAGGAAGTTTTACAACTGCCTCCACCATATGATCACTTGTATTGTGAATATAAAACTCTGCATTGTTTCCAAAAAGTAAACCTAGTCTATTTTTGGTACTACTAATACCAAAGCCACTATTATCAATATCTAAATCACCGTCTATGTCGCCAGTATTTTTAATAATAATTTGATGGTGTTCATTTTTAAAATCAGACCATATTTCAACTACGCCGCCTTCTCTTTGTTTTCCAATACCATGCTTGATAGCGTTTTCTACAAGGGTTTGTAGCATCATAGGGGGCACGGGCTGATCAAGCGTATCTTCATCAATATGATACACCACGCGGAGCCTACTTTCAAATCTAATGGTTTCAAGCGCCAAATAATCTTTTACAATCGAAAGCTCTTTTTCGAGCGTTACCGTTTCAAGTTTTTCGGCTTGCATACTACTGCGCAAAATATTACTTAGCTCTGTAATGGCTGTTCTGGCACGTTCAGGATTTTCATCCACAAGTGCCCTAATACTATTCAGCGCATTAAAAATAAAATGCGGATTGATATGCGCTTTAATGGTTTTTAATTCAAGCTCTTTTACGAGTGTTTCAAGTCTTACTTTTTGAATTTCATTCATTCGTCCTAGCTGCACATAGTGCCATACATAATAAATGCTGATCCAAATAAATATCATGGGCGAATCGAAAATCAAATTGGAAAAGAAACGCGTTTTTACAGAAAATTTAATTCTTGGATCATAAAGGCCCACCCACTCAACAATAGCACTATTGGTTAAACTATAAAACACAACCACCCCAAAAAAGAGAATCACCAACAGCCACCATTTCTGAAATGGAAAAGGAGGCCTTAACTTAAACTGAACAATCAGGGTTCTAAACAAATGGGTAAATAAGATACCAGAAACAATGGTAATACCCAGTCTTGGATAAAAAACGGGATTGGGCTTGCTGTCAAAAATGAAAGCGAAAAAAATCATGGTTAACCCGTAGGAAAACCAGCCGCCCACCTGACACCACCAATAAACACGGTTATTTCTTCTAGACATAGTTACAAATATAAAAATTAAGCACCCCAAAAGGGGTAAATTAGGGAAGAAAGGCAAAAACCAACCTTGGTTGGCATAAAATAAAGTTAAGAAGGGGTGAACCTTTGTTTTTGTGCGATGTTTCTATTGTAAGAAAGGTGTTTTGCTTCACACTAAATACCTATTTTTACAACCTAAACTAACTTTTTGCATGGAAATAAGGCCAGGAGCGCTCCTAGGGAACATCAATAACCCCGATGACCTCAAAAAGATCCCCAAAGATCAATTGCATCAAGTTTGCAATGAATTACGCCAATACATCATTGATATTGTGAGTGTGCACGGTGGGCACTTTGCTGCCAGCCTTGGTGTGGTTGAATTAAGCGTAGCCCTTCATTACATTTATAACACCCCTTACGATCAGCTGGTTTGGGACGTAGGCCATCAGGCGTATGGTCATAAAATATTAACCGGACGCAGAGATCAGTTTGTTACCAATAGAAAATATAAAGGGCTTAGTGGATTTCCTAAAAGATCGGAAAGTGAGTACGATACTTTTGGCGTAGGTCACTCTTCTACTTCTATTTCTGCCGCTTTAGGCATGGCCATGGCAGCAAAATACAAGGGTGAAAACAGAAAATCAATTGCCGTTATTGGTGATGGTTCTATGACAGCTGGTATGGCTTTTGAAGCAATGAACCATGCGGGCGTTGCGGATAGTGACGTGCTTATTATTTTAAATGACAACTGCATGAGCATCGACCCAAATGTGGGTGCTTTAAAAGAATACTTAACAGATATTGCTACCTCTCCAACGTACAATAAAGTAAGAGATGAAATTTGGAACCTGCTTGGTAAAATGCCTGTTGGAAAATCAACGAGTAGATCACTCGCTTCAAAATTAGAAGCTAGCGTAAAAGGCATGGTAAGTAAGAGCAGCAACCTTTTCGAGGCTTTACAACTCCGATATTTTGGCCCAATCGATGGTCATAATATTACCAACTTAGTAGATACCCTCAAAGATTTAAGAGATATTCCTGGTCCTAAATTGTTACACGTAATTACCACAAAAGGTAAGGGCTACGAACTTGCAGAAAAGGACCAAACAAAATGGCATGCACCCGGACTATTTGATAAATTAACCGGCGAGATTATCAAGAAAAAAATTGACACACCTCAAGCACCAAAATACCAAGATGTATTTGGCCATACCCTACTAGAACTTGCAAAAGCAAACCCACTTATTATGGGTGTGACGCCAGCAATGCCAAGTGGCTCTTCATTAAAATTTATGATGGATGCCATGCCGGACCGTGCGTTTGACGTAGGCATTTGTGAGCAGCATGCTGTTACACTCAGTGCTGGCCTTGCCACACAGGGTATGCGCGTGTTCTGTAATATTTATTCTTCATTCATGCAGCGTGCTTTTGATCAGGTCGTGCATGATGTTGCGATACAAAAATTACCGGTGGTACTTTGTTTAGATAGAGCTGGACTTGTAGGTGAGGATGGCCCTACGCATCATGGCTGTTACGATATCTCCTATTTGCGTTGTATCCCTAATTTAATTGTGAGCGCCCCTATGAATGAGGAGGAACTACGCAATCTTATGTATACCGCTCAACTTGATAGTACTGGCCTTCCATTTGTAATCAGGTATCCAAGAGGTGAAGGTGTTATGCCGCAGTGGCAAACACCATTAGCGCCAATTGAAATTGGCAAGGGTCGCAAAATTAAAGATGGTAAAGATGTTGCCATTTTAAGTTTTGGTCATCCAGGAAATTTTGCAACAACAGCGATTAGAAATTTACGCTCGGAAGGTATTGATCCAGCGCATTACGATATCAGATTTGTTAAGCCACTTGACGAAGCTTTACTTCACGAAGTATTTAGCAACTACACAAAAATTGTTACTGTCGAAGACGGAACGGTTGTAGGTGGTTTTGGTTCTGCAATACTAGAATTCATGAACGCCAACGGCTACAAAGCGGAAGTTACCATATTAGGTATTCCGGATAGACTTGTAGAGCATGGCACACTCAAAGAATTACATAGCGAATGTGCGTATGATGCTGCAGGCATTGAAGCCGCTGTAAAACAAATCGTTACTAAAGAAGTGTTACAAACTGTATAAACAATTATTCCATTTCTAATGGAACGTCATTATCGGTAAAACTACTTGGAAGGTCTTCATCTGTAAGACCTTCTTCTTTTAGTTCCGCTTCGCGGTTGTCATTCCACTCGATAATAAAGTTGTTCATGCCCTCTCCCACAAGGAGTTTCATGTATTTCTGCTGCGTTAATTCGAGGGTTGATAAAAACAGGAATAAGGCGTGAACGCGGTCGTTACAAATTTCAAATACTTTTTCAAAAGCAACCGTTTTTTCACCACGTACAAAATCCAACATGTAATCTCTACTGCCTTCCATGGTGTAGTTGTAACGCACCACGGTATGCACAGGTTTGTTTTGACGGTCATGCACACGCTGCATCACTTTTTCAAAAGCTTTCATTAGCTTGAACATGGTGATGTTCTGAATTTCTGTTCCTT
>Ga0209358_10000120_pt1 | contig 70049 bp, 64 predicted proteins | sample LauGreFa1BDMLBSN_2_FD_187574 | JGI IMG/M metagenome (GOLD analysis project Ga0209358, IMG submission 187574) | Freshwater lake microbial communities from Lake Michigan, USA - Fa13.BD.MLB.SN (SPAdes) (version 2) | ecosystem: Environmental > Aquatic > Freshwater > Lake | place: Lake Michigan, USA... | reverse complement strand
CAACGGGGGGCTACTCCCCTTCAAAGGGCCAAGTGTATAAAAGTCTCGGCTGGCCCCAAAAGCGGTGGGGATAAGCCCTGCGCGTCCGTCGCGCGGCCAGTACGGCTATCATCGCGCCTCTTCATTTCAAACCCCCATGGCAGGCATACACATTACCGATATCGAGTCGGCTATCAACTATTGGCGCGCCAAAAGCCCTTCGCCTGACGGCGTGTCCCTGCCCGGGCCCACGCGCGCGCTAGCCGAGATATATGCGCTGCTGGTTTATTACCGAGAGATGGAGGCCGACGAGCGCAGCATGCCGCGCGCAGCGCACGAGGCCTGGCTGGACTGGTATGCCAGCACGCCGGACACGCCGTGCATCGCCATTTGCTCCACCAGCCAGGGTGATGAAACCTGCAAAGGCTGCGGCCGCAGTTTTTCGGAAGTGCAGCTGTGGCCACAAATGAGCCCGGCGGAAAAACGTGCCACCTGGCGGCGCATTACCCTGGATGGCAGCGCGTGGCGCTTTAATAAGTATGCAGAGCGCGCAGCAGAAGGTGCGCGGCCCGCGGCTACGGCCCAATCCACAGCACCCAGCCATCTCAGCTAGCGCTATGGACGATTTGCGCTACAAGCCTTCGACCACCGTGGCAGCCATCATCGAGCGCGACGGCCTGTTTTTACTAGTGGAAGAAGAAACACCCGAAGGCCTGCGCCTGAACAACCCGGCAGGCCATCTGGATCCGGGCGAGTCATTGGTGCAAGCCTGTGCGCGCGAAGCGCTGGAGGAAACCGCGTTTGCATTCACGCCCCGGGCACTGGTGGGCATTTACCTGGCCCGCGTGCAGTTGCCCGACAGCCCGTCGCGGCCCGGTGGCTCGGACATCAGCTATCTGCGCTTTGCGTTTTGTGGCGACTTAGGCGCCTTGGACGCGCAGCGCACACTGGACACCGGCATCGTGCGCACGCTGTGGGTCACGCCAAGCCAAGCGCGCGCCAGCGTAGCGCGGCACCGCAGCCCGTTGGTCTTGCAATGCATAGAAGACTATCTGTCCGGCCAGCGCTACCCCTTGGACCTTCTACACACCCACGCAGGCGTTTATGCCAAGCAGCAGCGCGATTAAAAGCGCGGCTTGGTTTGCGCGCCTCGCCGCACGCCTGCCTTGACGCCGAGCCCTAAGCGGGTGCAGGCCTAAAATCGGCCAATGAGCGCCACCCTAAAGCCCCTGAAAAAACAACGCATTGTGGTGGGCTTGAGCGGTGGCGTGGACTCGGCAGTGACGGCCTATTTGCTACAACAGCAAGGGCATGAGGTGGTCGGAATCTTCATGAAAAATTGGGAAGACGACGACCGCGCACCAGCCGCCGATGCACTCGACACCGACGCCGGTTATTGCACGTCCAAAGAAGACTTTATCGACGCTGCCGCCGTGGCCGATGTGCTGGGTATCGAGATCGAGCATGTCAACTTTGCCGCCGATTACAAAGACCGCGTGTTTGCCGAGTTTTTGCGCGAGTACCAAGCCGGGCGCACGCCCAATCCGGATATTTTGTGTAACGCCGAAATCAAGTTCAAAGCCTTTTTAGACCACGCCATGCGCCTGGGTGCGGACTGCATCGCTACCGGCCACTATGCGCGGGTGCGACAAAACGAAAACAGCGGCTTATTTGAACTGCTCAAAGGTCTGGATGCGTCCAAAGACCAAAGCTATTTTTTGCACCGGCTCAACCAAGCGCAGTTGTCCAAGACCTTGTTTCCGGTGGGCGAGTTACACAAAACCGAAGTGCGCCGCATTGCCGACGAGATTGGCCTGCCCAACGCTAGAAAGAAGGATTCGACCGGCATTTGCTTTATCGGCGAGCGCCCGTTTCGGGAGTTTCTCAATCGCTATATCGCCAAAGAACCCGGCCCTATAAAGAACCCGAAAGGGCACACGATTGGCCAGCATGTGGGCTTGTCGTTTTACACACTGGGGCAGCGCCAGGGCCTGGGCATTGGCGGGCTAAAGGCGCGTGGTGCACAAAAAGGCGGTGGCGAGCATACGCCTTGGTTTGTAGCGCGCAAAGACATGCAGACCAATACCTTGTGGGTGGTGCAGGGGCATGCGCATCCGTGGCTGTTATCAGGCGCGCTTCATGCGGCGGACGCTAGCTGGGTATCAGGCAGCGTGCCCGCCTGCACTCAAGCCCTTGCAGGCAAAACCCGTTACCGGCAAAGCGACAGCACCTGTGCATTACAAAGCAGTGACGGACCTTTATTTGATGTGGGCTTTGACAGCCCGCAATGGGCAGTCACGCCGGGTCAGTCGGCCGTGCTGTACGACGGTGATGTATGCCTGGGCGGTGGTGTGATTGCCAGCGTCAGTCCGCTTGACGCAGCGATGTAACCCTGCCCAAGCGCCCCGTGGGACAATGGATCACCGAGAAAAATAGTGTTTTGAGAAAGCTGCCACCATGCCCCGTCGCGCCACCAAAATCGTAGCCACCTTGGGCCCCGCTTCTAGCAGCCCGGAAATGCTAGAAGCCCTGATACGCGAAGGCGTAGATGTGGTGCGGCTGAATTTCAGCCACGGCACCGCGCAAGACCATATCGACCGCGCCAGCATGGTGCGCGAAGTGGCCAAACGTGCGGGACGCGAAGTGGCCATCATGGCTGATCTGCAAGGGCCAAAAATCCGCGTCGGTAAATTTGCCGAAGGCAAGGTTTTTCTGGAGCATGGGCAGGCTTTTATTCTGGACGCGGCCCGCACTGAGTTGGGCGATGTCAACGCGGTGGGCCTGGACTACAAATCGCTGCCGCAAGAGGTGAAAGCGGGCGATGTGCTGTTGCTCAACGACGGCATCATCGTGATGGTGGTGGACAAGGTGATAGGCCAGCAAGTGCACACCATCGTCCGACTTGGCGGCGTACTATCCAATAACAAAGGCATTAACAAACAAGGCGGCGGTCTGACGGCACCGGCGCTTACCGCCAAGGATATGGAAGACATCCGCACCGCCATGGCTTTCAAAGCCGACTACGTGGCCGTGAGTTTCCCCAAATGCGCTACCGATATGGAAATGGCGCGCCAGCTGTGCAACGTGGCTGCGGCCGAGTTTGGGCACAAACCGGGCTTGATCGCCAAGATCGAGCGCGCCGAAGCCATACCCAAGCTGGAAGAAATTTTGCTGGCATCGGACGGCATCATGGTCGCGCGCGGCGACTTGGCGGTGGAAGTGGGCAATGCCGCAGTACCTGCGCTGCAAAAGCGCATGATCAAAATGGCGCGCGAGTTTGACAAGATTGTCATCACCGCCACGCAAATGATGGAGTCCATGATCAGCAACCCGGTGCCTACGCGTGCGGAGGTAAGCGACGTAGCCAATGCGGTGCTCGACGGCACCGATGCCGTGATGCTGTCAGCCGAAACCGCCGCCGGGAATTACCCGCTGGAGACAGTGCGCGAAATGGCGCAGATTTGCGTGGCTGCCGAAGCGGGCGAATCGGTAAAGTTGGAAACCGACTTCGTCGGCAAGACGTTTGCGCACATTGACCAGTCGATCGCCATGGGTGCTCTCTTTACCGCGCACCACCTGGGCGCCAAAGCGATTGTGGCCATGACCGATAGCGGATCGACCGCATTGTGGATGAGCCGCCATTTGATTCAGGTCCCGATTTACGCGCTCACGCCCAATGTGGCGAGCCAACGCCGCATGACGCTGTACCGCAATGTGCGCCCCTTGCTCATGAACAGCAGCAATGACCGCGATACCGCGCTGAGCGCCGCCGAAGCGCAACTCAAAAAGCTGGGCATTGTTTCCAGCGGCGATGTGTATGCCATCACTTGCGGGGAACCCATGGGCGCGCCCGGCGGCACCAATATGATGAAGGTCTGCCGCGTTTCCTAAACCTTGCCTCATCAGCTTGGCCATTTTGGAGAGGCGAAGCGGACTGAGGCCGGGCGACGATTTTTCGCTCGCGTCATGAGGAGCCCGGCCTCAGTCCGCTTGGCCTCGGGCGCACACCAATGACGCGGCGGGGCAAACTCAATAGAATCGCCGGTCGGTACAAGTTACCAAGCGGTTACCAACTTTCCGGAGAACCCCCATGGCCCTCGTCTCAATGCGCGAATTGCTGGACCACGCCGCCACCCACGGCTATGGCATCCCAGCTTTTAATGTCAACAACCTGGAGCAAGTCCAGGCCATCATGGAGGCCGCCAACGAAGTAGGCGCTCCGGTCATCATGCAAGCGAGCGCCGGCGCGCGCAAGTATGCGGGGGAGGCCTTTCTTAAACACCTGATTCAAGCCGCCATCGAAAGCTATCCGCATATTCCCGTGGTGATGCACCAGGATCATGGCCAAAGCCCAGCGGTATGCCAGGGGGCGATCAACCTGGGCTTTAGCTCGGTGATGATGGATGGCAGTTTGGAAGGCGACGGCAAAACCATTGCTAGCTATGAATACAACGTGGACGTGACGCGCCAAGTGGTGGACATGGCGCACAAACTGGGCGTTACCGTGGAAGGCGAGCTGGGCTGCCTGGGTTCACTAGAAACCATGAAGGGCGACAAAGAAGACGGCCACGGCACTGATGCCACCATGACGCGCGAGCAATTGCTCACCGACCCAGAACAAGCTGCCGATTTCGTCAAGCGCACGCAACTGGACGCGCTGGCCATTGCCATTGGCACCAGTCACGGCGCCTACAAATTTACCCGCCAGCCCACTGGCGATATTTTGGCGATTGACCGTATCAAAGAAATCAACCGCCGCTTGCCCAATACGCATTTGGTAATGCACGGCTCGAGCAGCGTGCCGCAAGAGATGCTGGCCACCATCAATGCCTACGGCGGCAAGATGAAGGAGACCTATGGCGTGCCGGTGGCGGAGATTCAGAAAGCCATCCAATTTGGCGTGCGCAAGATCAACATCGACACCGACATCCGCCTGGCCATGACCGCCGCCTGCCGCAAATTTCTGGCCGAAAACCCCGACAAATTCGACGCCCGCGATTGGCTCAAACCAGCACGCGAAGCGGCTAAGCAATTGTGCAAAGCGCGCTACATTGAATTTGGCTGCGAAGGCCAGGGCGCCAAAATCAAAGGCGATTCGCTCAGCGTGGTCGCCACGCGCTATGGCAAGGGCGAGCTGGCGCAAGTGGTGCACTAAGCAGGACCGAGTCGACTAGTACCTAGGCAGCAAGCGGCAGGCGGCGCACCCGCCTGCGCTACAGTCCTGCCCATGGCCTCTTCCCTACACACTTCCACCCTGCATTCCCTGCCCTTGCTGGCGCGCGGCAAAGTTCGCGACAACTACGCCGTTGGCAGCGACCGCATCTTGATGGTCGCCAGCGACCGGCTCAGCGCTTTTGATGTGATCATGGGCGAACCCATCCCTGGCAAGGGCGCATTGCTCACGCAAATGGCTTTATTCTGGTTTGACAAATTCGGCCCCACGGGCCTGAACCTGTGCCCCATTCACCTGACTGGCGAAGCGCCCGAAAGCGTGGTTGCGCCCGACGAAGTGGCGCAAGTGCAAGGCCGCAGCATGCTGGTCAAACGGCTGCGGCCCTTGCCGGTCGAGGCGGTGGTACGCGGCTATTTGGCGGGTAGTGGCTGGAAGGAATACCAAAGCAATGGCGCGGTGTGCGGCGTGGCTTTACCGCCGGGTTTGAAAAATGCCTCACGCCTACCGACATCGATTTATACGCCCGCCGCCAAAGCCGCCGTGGGCGAGCATGATGAGAACATCACTTTTGCGCAGACGGTGGACATGATCGGCTTGGACTTGGCTACGCGCATCCGCGATATCAGCATCGCGCTGTATGAAGCAGCAGCGGCATTTGCGCTGACCAAGGGCATCATCATCGCCGACACTAAATTTGAATTCGGCCTGGACGCGGAGGACACGCTGACGCTGATGGACGAAGTGCTAACGCCCGATTCCTCGCGCTACTGGCCTTTGGAAAGCTACGCCGAAGGCAGCAACCCGCCTAGCTACGACAAACAGTTTGTGCGCGATTGGCTGGAGGCCGCACAAGTCGATGGCAAGCCCTGGAGCAAAACCCCGCCCGCGCCCCGTGTGCCAGACACAGTGATTGCGCAAACTGCGGCGAAATACCAAGAAGCTTTGCAGCGCTTGACAGCCTGAGGGCGCCTTAGATTTGGGGCCCAAGCGCCCTGGCAATTAATTCAGCGCCATGCTCAGCTTGCGCCGGTAGGTCGCGACCATTTGCGCTTGCGGGTCGGTCTCTGCGACGACTTTGCCCGCGAGCTCGATACCACCGGCGGTCTTGCCGGTATCTTGGAGGGCACCTTTGGCTTTGGGCGGGGTGAGCAGCTCCAAAATCGCCACAAAGGTTTTGCGCGGCACCGCGTCGCCCCAGGCTTTATCGCGCATGATGATTTCCAGCAACTCGTCCATGGCGACCGTCCATTGGCCTTCCACCATCAGCACGCGGGCTTTGGCTATGCGGGTATCAAAGTCGCGCTTGTTGGTGGCAATTAGTTCGTCAAACTGCGCTAGCTCCCAGTTGCCGCGCGGGTCGGTATTGACAAATTCGATGGCGTTTAAGAAGTGGTGCAAGGCGTCAAAGCGGATTTGGCGCGGGATGGCTGCCAGGGCCGGGGCCAGCGCGGCTTTGGCTTCTTCCAGGGCGTTGTGGTGAATCAGCAGCTTGACCAGTTCGTGGCGCGCGTCGTCATTGGCCGGGTCGGCAGCCAGAGTTTCTTGCAATTTGTACAGCGCCGCTTCCACATCGCCCGCCGCCAGTAAGGCCTGCGCGTCTTCGGCGTCGGTCAGCGATGCGCCTTCGGGGGGCAGGTGTTTGTCTAAAAAAGTCTTGATCTGGCTTTCGGGCACGGCGCCCATGAATCCATCCACCGGTTTGCCGCCGACTAAGAGCACGCAGGTGGGGATGCTGCGGATACCAAAGGCTTTGGAGAGTTCTTGCTCCTGGTCCGAGTCGATTTTGACCAATTTGAAGCGCCCGGCGTAATCGGTTTCTACCTTTTCCAACAGCGGCCCTATCACTTTGCAAGGCCCGCACCACGGGGCCCAGAAGTCCAGCAACACCGGAATGTCGTGCGAGGCGGCTATGACTTCGGTTTCAAAATTTTGCAGGGTGACGTTGATCATGAAAAGATACTCGGGGTGAAAACGTAAAATTAGGCGTCTAGCCTCGTGGCACGGCTGCCGTCTGATCCTCGGGCGCAGGTGCCAAGCGCTGTCTCCAACCCTATGAGCACCACACAAATCGCGGTTGTCATGGGTTCCAGTTCGGACTGGGACACCATGGAGCACGCAGTGCAGATTCTCCAACAGTTTGGTATCGCCTTTGAGGCGCGCGTACTTTCTGCGCACCGCATGCCGGACGATATGTTCGCATTTGCACAAGCGGCCCAGGGCCGGGGCTTGCGCGCCATCATCGCCGGGGCTGGCGGGGCGGCGCATTTGCCGGGCATGCTGGCCTGCAAAACCACGGTGCCGGTGCTAGGCGTGCCGGTGCCAAGCAAGCATTTGCAAGGTGTTGATTCTCTGCACAGCATTGTGCAAATGCCCAAAGGCATACCGGTAGCCACTTTTGCTATTGGCGCAGCCGGTGCGGCCAATGCGGCCTTGTTTGCCGTAGCCATGTTGGCCGCACACGATGCAGCGCTTGCCAAACAACTCGATGCCTACCGCGCCGAGCAGACCCGCGCCGCCCGCGAACAAGATTTGCCGGTGACCGGACTGGCCGACGAGCTGGCCGGTTTATGAGTGCTGGCGCTGCGCTGTTGCCGGGCGCGCACTCTGCCGCCGCACAAGCCGGCGCAGGCATCGGGCCAAGCGCCGGGCCGGTGACGCTAGGCGTGATGGGTGGCGGCCAACTGGGCCGTATGTTTGTGCATGCCGCCCAAGCCATGGGTTTTGAGACGGCAGTGCTGGACCCGGACGCCGACAGCCCCGCTGGGCGCGTCAGCCACCACCACGTCCAAAGCGCCTACCAAGACCCGCAGGGCCTGGCGCAACTGGCTGCGCTGAGCAGCGCGATCACCACCGAATTTGAAAACGTGCCCGCCGATGCGCTGGCTACCCTCGCTGCCACGCGCACCGTGGCGCCAGGCGCACAAGCGGTAGCGATTGCCCAAGACCGGCTGGCCGAAAAAGCCCACTTCGTACGCTGCGGCGTGCCTTGCGCGCCCTTTGCCGCTATCGCCACTAGGGCGGACGTGGAAGCGGCGCCTGCGGATTTGTTGCCCGGCATCCTCAAGACCGCACGCATGGGCTATGACGGCAAAGGGCAGGTGCGGGTGGCGGACCGCGCCCAGCTGCGCCAGGCTTTTGCCGACCTGAAACAACAAGTTTGCGTGCTGGAAAAAATGCTGCCTCTGGAGCTGGAGTGCTCGGTGATCCTGGCGCGCGGCGCGGACGGCGCCATGGTGCATTTCCCGGTGCAGCGCAATCTGCACCGCGCGGGGATTTTGGCGGTGACCGAGGTGTTTGAAGGCGCTATCCCCGTCGCGCTAGCCGCACAAGCGGTACAAGCGGCGCAGGCGATCGCGCAGGGCTTGTCCTACATAGGCGTGCTCTGTGTAGAGTTTTTTGTGCTGCAAGACGGCAGCTTGGTGGTCAATGAGATCGCCCCGCGCCCGCATAACAGCGGCCACTACAGCTTGGACGCCTGCGACCAGTCGCAGTTTGACTTGCAGGTGCGCACGCTGGCGGGCCTGCCCCTGACGCAGCCGCGTCTGCACAGTGCCGCCATCATGCTCAACATCCTGGGCGAACTCTGGGGCCCCGGCTTGGATAGGACTCCGCCTTGGGACGCAGTGCTGGCGCTGCCTGGCGCGCATTTGCATTTGTACGGCAAGCACGAGGCACGGCCCGGCCGCAAAATGGGCCACCTGACCCTCGCCGCCGAAAGCGCGCAGGCGGCACGTGCGACTGCCCTGGACGCGGCGCGCATATTGGGAATTGAAGCGTTTTAAGCGCTTTTGCTAATTTTTGATTGATGGTTAGCGTATTTTGTCAACTCAAGCTTTGTTTCCCCATTCCCCCGCAAGGCAATTTAGCCCCCAAGCCTCTTGATCGATTAGCCCCATGATTTTGCAAGTACACGAAAGCTCTAGCCTGCCCCGCTGCGAGCAGGTGCTGCGCCAGGGCGGCTTGCTCGGGCTGCCCACCGAAACCGTCTATGGACTCGCGGCAGACGCCGACAAGCCGCAAGCGGTGGCCGCAATTTTTGCCGCCAAAGGCCGCCCGGCGGACCATCCGCTAATCGTGCATGTGGCCGACATGGACGGCGGGCTGAGTGGCGCGCGCTACTTTGCCCACGCGATACCTGATTTTGCGATGCGCCTGATGCAGGCCTTTTGGCCCGGACCGCTAACGCTGATACTGCCGCGCCGCGCCGAGGTGGCGCAGGCGGCGGCGGGCGGTCAGGACTCGGTCGGCCTGCGCTGCCCCTCGCATTCGGTGGCGCAAGCCCTGCTGCGCGCCCTACGCCAAAGCGTGCAAGGCGATGTGGTATGGGGCCTGGCTGCGCCTAGCGCCAACCGGTTCGGACGCGTCAGCCCGACCACCGCACAGCACGTGCACACCGAGTTCAACGCGGACCGGGCCGCTGATGACCCCGCCGCCTTGCTGATTCTGGACGGCGGGCCCTGTGAAGTGGGCATCGAATCGACGATTGTGGACTGTACCCGCGGCGAACCGGTGCTATTGCGCCCGGGAGCGATCGGCTTGCCAGCGCTGGCTGGGGCCTGCGGCCAAGCCGTCCGCTTGCCGCAAGAGATGCCGGGCAACCAGGCCGCGCCGCGCGCCTCGGGCACCCTGGCCGTGCATTACGCGCCAAAGGCCAAAGTCCGCCTGATGGAAACTGCCACCTTGCAGCAGGCTTTGCGGCAGGGTTCAAGCCAGCGCCTGGCGGTGACTGGGCGCATTGGTATCTATATGCGCACGCGGCCTGCTATTTCTGCCAACGACGCGGCACAGCCCCTGGACGCAACAGCGGGCGGGTTGGCGCAACTGCTGCTGCGCGCCATGCCGCAGGACGCAGCGCGCGCGGCACAGCATTTGTTTGCCGCGCTACGTGCAATGGACGATGCCGGGGCGCAGGAAATTTGGGTGGAAGCCACCCCACAGACCATGGATTGGGCCGGCGTGACCGACCGCCTACAACGCGCCAGTGCGGCCTAGGCGCTAAAATACTATTTATCTACGGTAAAAACCGTTAAAACGCCGGTATAAGCGTACAAATGCTGGTGCGCAATTTCGCCGGCCGCGAAAAATCCGATCAAGGGAACATCGCCCAGCGCGTGGCGCACGATCTGCATTTCGGCGCTGGCACCACCAAAGTGCGGTCCGCCGCGTCCGGTGCAGCTGATGTAAATCGCCCCGGCAATGCCTTTTTGCACCGGCGCAGACGCACCAGCGCTGGCACCCGTGGCTCCGACCGCTTGGGGCTCGAGCAGCTCCTCGGGACTGAGTTCTTCGCGAATCTCGGCGCAAATACGCGTCAAATCGCCGCGCGCGGCTTGCACATTGCGCTGGCAAAAAGCTAGCTGACCGCCGACCCGGGCGTGGTCGCTTAAAGCAACGCCGCGGTGGCCGGGGTCCAGGCCGATGATGTGGCGCACTAAAACATCACTACCGAAATTGCCTGTCTTGCGCACGGCAGCGCTGTCGCTGCCAGTGGGCGGGTTGGCCAGGCCGACCAGGGTGTTGCGCACCGCTTGCAAGGCTTCCTGCGGGCGCTCCAATGAAATCGACAAGTCTGAAAGCAGCGCATCCAAGGCCGGTTCGCCGTCCAGGCTGAGCACCAGGTTGTTGTGTGCTTCGGTGATCACGCGAGCGCGCGACACCGGTTTGCAGCCTTGGGTGACGCGCGATACCAGGGAGATTTCCGGACCAAAGGCCACGCCGCTCAAGCCGCCGCTAAAAACCCCTTTGGCCATACCCTGACCGCTCAGGTTGCCATCGGCCGCCAAGGCGAACTGCACGCTTTTGCCCCGGCTGCTGGTCAGGCCGCCAAACAAATAGCCGGTCTCGGTGCGGCCGGACATTTCGCCCAGCAGCTCCGGCAGGTCGGCGGTGGCGCCGTCGGCGTGCACCAAAGCGGTGTGGGCTTCAAAGCCCAGGTTCAGGGGTGAGACACCGGAGAACACGCGGTATTGGTCCGAGGGCAAGTCCAGCAGCATGACGGCCATGGCCGGTTCGTCAAAATACTCGACGTTGTTGGCGGAAATGCCGATGCCCACGGTGCCCGACCAGTCCGTCACCGAGGGCAGCTCGGCGCTGAGGTGGTCCAAAATTTCTTGCGCGTCCTGCGCGTAATGGTCGGTGATGTAGAGCAGGGCCAGTGTGGGCGTGACCGCATGCAGAGAGCTTGACATCTGGCCGCGCAACTGCGCCAACACCAGTGTGCTGGCGCCCTGCCACTCGGGGTGCGTGGCGTGCGCGTAGGAAAAAGTTTGCATAGCCTGGCTTGAGGTGGAACGGGATTGCTTTAGCGTCCGCTGCGGCGCGCCTTGACGGCGCTTTTAGCGGAGGCGGCTTTAGTTGCCGCTTTGCGTGCGGGTTTGGCGGTGGTGCCTCGCGCTTTGGCGGCGCTGGATTTGCCACTGGCGTCCACGGCCGCGCTGTGCTTGGCCACCTCTTGCAGGGCCGTGCTGGCTATTTGTTGAAACTGCTGGGTGAGCGCGCCCCACAGTTGCATCGGATCAATGACTTTGCTGGCATCGGCCTGCGTTTTGCTCTTGCGCTTGGGGGCGGGGTCTGCCTCGGGTTCGGGCGCAGGCGGCGGTGCGGCGGGAGCTGGCGCAGATTTAGGGGTAGCCGCTTGTGCAGCGCCGGGCATGCCCATGGTGAAGTTCATGCCCTTTAAGGTTTCCATGGTCATTTTTTGCACTTCCAGCGCCTGGATGGTGGCGCTGAGTGCGCGGGCATTCTGGTCCAGCCAAAACTGCACATGCTTGAGCTCTTCGATGCGCTTTTCCAGGTCCTCGACTTTGAGGCTGGGCACCAGCCACTGCGCCATATTGGGCATGGCCGAGGGGCTGCCACCCGCGCCACCGGCGGCCTTGGCCAGGTTTTGCAAAAAGTCAAAACCGGGCACGAATTTGCCGAATCCTGCGGGATCTGAAGTGCTCATGGGCGGGGCTCCTGGGTTGTGCTGTGCGCGCTGCGCGAAGCGGCCCTTAGCTTAACTGAAGGAAGCCAAAGGCCCGGGCCAGCACTTCACCCAGCGCATAGAGGACTTTGGCGCTGTTGGGCCTGCAAACCCACATCCGGCAGACAATACGCTTTATGTGCAGCCATTACCAAGGCATTCAAGGGCGCGAACGTTTTGAGCGCCATTTCGGCATCGCCCCGCCTGCGGACGCGGGGCAGGCTGATGTCTGGCCGGGCTACCGGGCGCTGTTTATCCGCAACACACCGCCTAGCGCATCATCCGATGCGACCCGCTTGCAAGCGTTAAGCGGTTTGTTTGGTTTGGTGCCGCATTGGTCCACCGATTTGCGCATGACGCGCAGCACCTACAACGCGCGCAGCGAAACCGCTTCGGAGAAACCCAGTTTTCGCGATGCCTGGCGGCGCGGACAGCACTGCATCATTGCGGCGCAGGCTTTGTTTGAGCCGGACTGGCGCAGCGGGCGGGCGGTAGCTGCGCGCATTGGCAGCCCTGACGGTGCGCCGCTGGGGGTCGCCGGTTTATGGTCTTGCTGGCGGGCGCAGGAGCAGGAAATTTTCAGCTTCACGATGCTGACCATCAACGCCGATGCGCACCCGCTTATGCGCGAGTTGCACAAACCTGGTGACGAGAAGCGGATGGTCGTGGTCGTGCCGCCCGCAGACTATGACCAGTGGCTGAACTTGCCGGCGCGCGACAGTCTGGGGTTTCTACAGGCGCAATCTAGCGCATCATTGGCCTACCTGCCCTGAAACAGCAGGGGCTCGCTGCATTGCAGAATGCTTTGGAGCGCCTGCACGTACGCCTCAGATGTCCTGGCTGCGGGCCTTGGCAGCGCGCAATTCCTGCAGCATGCGCGGGTCGTGCAACGCCAACTCCCATAAGGCCGCTTCCCGGCGCGCCTGCACCAGTTCCGCCGCGCGGGTTTGCAGCCAGAGTGCACTGGCGGTGCTGGCGCGGCGCATGGGTCGGGTCAGGAGAGCAAGCCCTCCGAAAATCGACAGCCACAACATCACCCAAGCAAGCAACATATGGCCGTCGGACCAGCTGTCAATCACCTGGTCTGCCACGGCGAGCAATGCAGCAAAAACCGAAGCTGACAATAGACCTGCCAAGGCCTGTGAAGGCGCAATGCGCTTACTAGGGTGCTGGGTCAGCGGGCGAACATCTTGGGCGGCGGTTTGGAAAGGCATGAAATACGACATAGCAAACTCCTTGAAAAAGGTCTCGACGACGCCGAAGCGCCTAAGTGTGTGGATACTAGGGTTTACACTAATATCGGTCAACTTTATATTTTTGATTTGAGACATTCATACAATCTATATATGCCGCTTCCCGTTCCGCAGTTACGCAGTTTCGACCTGAACCTACTCAAAGTCTTTGACGTGGTGATGGCCGAGCGCAGCCTGACGCGGGCGGCGCAGGTGCTCTCCCTCACCCAACCGGCGGTGAGCAATGCCTTACGCCGCCTGCGCGAGGCCTTGGGCGATGAGGTGCTGGTGCGCCAGGGGCGCAGCTTGCAAGCCACGCCCAAAGCCTTGTTGCTTTGGCCCCAGGTGCGGGAAACCCTGGCGCGCTTGCAAACTGCCTTGGCGCCGCAGCCCTTTTCAGCGGCGGCAACCGTGCGCAGCTTTGTACTGACCATGGCCGATGCCACTGCCTCGAAACTGATGCCTGCGCTGGTGCAAGACATCATGCGCCAGGCGCCCGGCGTGTCGCTGCGCACAGTGCCGCTGACCACGCGCGATCCGCGGCCTATGCTGGAAGCGGGCGATGTGGATCTGGCGGTGGGGCATTTCCCGGCGGCGCTGGCGGCTATTGGCTTGCAACGCCAAAACGGCCAGGCCGTGCGCTTTGCCCATCAACGCCTTTTTTCCAGTGACTATGTCTGCGTGATGCGCGCAGGGCACCCGCTGGCAAAGACAACGCTCAGTCTGGACGCTTTTTGCGAAGCGCACCATGTGCTGGTGAGCTTCTCAGGCCGGGCCTATGGTTTGATAGATGAGGCCTTGGCATCGGTCAATCGTTCGCGTCGCGTGGTGCTCACGGTGAACCAGTTTTTCACGACCGGCAGCGTCGTAGTGCGGTCCGATTTGCTAGCGGTGATGCCGCGGCATTTTGTGCAAGTCACTGGTTTTGCATCGCAACTGGCGGTGCGCGAATTGCCGTTTGACGTGCCACCCATCCATGTCGACGCTGTGTGGCACCAACGCCACGACAGCGATAGCGCGCAAGCTTGGTTACGCATGCAGGTACAGGCGTCCGCACAGGCCCTGCCGCCTGCTGCCGGGAACACAGGCACATGAAGTTGCAACTGCTCTCGGACCTGCATCTGGAGTCACAGCCGCACTTCCAAGCACGCCCGGCCCCGCATGCGGATATTTTGGTTTTGGCCGGCGATATCGGGTCCTACCAAAGCGGCTCGAAATTGCAGGATCCAGATTTCGGTTTGGCGCGTTTTTCGCCACTGCACGGTTGGCCGGTGCCGGTGTATTTTGTGCCCGGCAACCATGAATACGATGCGCTGGACTTTGACCAAGCCCATGCGCGATTGCGCCAAAGCTGCGCGCGCCTGGGCATCACCTGGCTGGACCGAGAAATAGTGCGCTTGCCTTACACCGCGTGCGACGGCAGCGCGCTGCGTCTTGTAGGAACGACTTTGTGGACCGATTTCGACGCGCTTGCGCCGCAGGAATCCATGCCCGATGGGCGCGCGCTAGTAGACACGCTCAAGGCGCGGGATAAAGCATTTCGCGCAGCAGACTTCCACTTGAAAAAAACCGGCACGCTGCGCCATGGCCTGCCTTTTTTATCCCAGGCGGTGCGCGATGAAGGGCTGCAATGCCAAGCTTGGTTAAGGGGTGCATTAAGCCATCCCTTTGAAGGCAAAACCATTGTGGTGACGCACTTTGCGCCCAGCCTGCACAGCGCCGATCCGCGCTACGGCCGCGTGCCCGGCACAGCGGGTTTTTGCAATGCACTGGATGACTTGCTAGCGCATGCCGCGCTATGGTTACATGGGCATTTGCACACGCCACAAAACTATGTGCACAGGGGTTGCCGCGTGGTGGCCAACCCGCTCGGGTATGCCCACAAAAAAGAGCAGGCGCATTTTCGCGCCGATGCAGTGTTTGAAATTTAGCGGGCAGCTAACCCATCAAAACAGGTGCGCATGACCAAGTCGATGATTTGTGCATCGTCGTGCTGGCCGCCGATTTTTAAAAACTCCAACACCGGGTCGCAAGCGCGGGCGTAGAGGGTGTAGAGCACTGCAATCGGTGGCAGGCTGGTCTGCAAATGGCCTTGCGCTTGGGCCTCTTCAATCCATCCGCCCAATCGGTCGCTCACTTCAATCAGGCCATCCATGTACAGCGTGTTGGCCATTAGCTTGGCACGCAGCGTCGAGTTGCGACTGGGCAGCGAGGGCATTTGTCCTTTCAACTGAAGTTCCATGGTCCAGCGGGCCACGCAGCGCAATTGCGCCATCGCGCTTTGCGCGGGCAACTCACGCAAAAAGTCCTGGGCTTTTTGCATCAGCTTGACCATGGCAGCGGCGGCCAGATCTTCTTTGCTTGGGAAATGCTTGTACAAACTGGCCTTAGCGATACCGACATTGGCCGCCACTTCGTCCACCGTCATCGCTTCAAAACCTTTTTCTGCCAGCAATCGGCTGGCGGTTTGGATAATGGCGTCTTCGCGCGCCTGTAGCATCTGGGTCTTGAAAGACACTTTGGGCAACGATGAAGAGGGCATGCCTGAATTTTAGCCGTCCGGTTGTTTTATATTCAATCTCGGTCAATTTGCGACTAGTAAGTTCAATTTCCAGACGCGTCAGATCGCACCTGCTTTTCATCAAAAGCAGATGAACACAGAAAGCTTGTATGCATATTGTTGTGGTGGGTGCTGGCATCATCGGCACCAGTACGGCGTGGTACTTGGCCGAGCGCGGCCACCGGGTCACGGTGGTAGAACGCCAGGCCGATGCGGCGCTTGAAACCAGTTTTGCGAATACCGGGCAAATTTCAGTCAGCCATTGCGAGCCCTGGGCCAACCGCGAGGCGCCTCTCAAAGCCTTGAAGTGGATGTTCAGCAAAGAAGCGCCGCTGCTGTTTCGACCGCAATGGCCTGTGGGTGAAGGCTGGCAACAGTACCGCTGGAGCTTGCGTTTTCTGGCCGAGTGCAATGATGCGGCGTTTCATCGCAACGTGGGCCATATCGTCGCGCTAGGCGCTTATAGCCATCTGGCGCTCAAAGCGCTGGTAGCGCAGACCGGCATCGAATACCACCGCTTGGAGCGCGGCATATCCCATTTTTTTGTCGACCAGGCCGCTTTTGACGGCGCCTGTCAACTAGCCGCATTGATGCAGCAGTTCGGCGTGCAGCGCGAGGTCATCAGCACCTCCGAGCTGCTGCGTCTGGAGCCTACGCTAGCGCCCTTTGGCGATCGCATTGTGGGCGCCACTTTCACCGCCAGCGACGAGTCGGGGGATGCGTGTGTGTTTACGCAAGGCCTGGCGCGCGCCTGCGCGGCGCGCGGTGTGGAGTTTTTGTATTCGCACAGTTTGGAAGGGCTGGACGTGACAGGTGCAACCGTGCGCGGGGTGCGCGTGCGGCCTGTGACCCATAGTGGCGTGGAGGGTCGCACCGGCCTAGCTAGCGCGGCTGGCGCAAAGGATGCAGCTGGGAGCGCGCGCACCATTGCGCCCGATGCGGTAGTGCTTGCCTGCGGCTCCTACAGCGCGCCCTTTTTGCGCAGCGTGGGGGTGGACTTGCCGATTTACCCAGGCAAAGGCTATAGCGCCACCTTCCCCGTATTGCGGCCTGAGCGGGCGCCTTCTGTGTCGGTAATCGACGATTCACGCAAGATCGCCGTCACCCGCCTCGGTGACCAGATCCGTGTGGCTGGCACCATCGAAGTAGGCAATTACGACCTGGGTTTGGATAGCCCGGTTTCGCAAGCACGCTGCCACATGTTGGCGCGTCGGGTAGAGGAAATCTGGCCCGGCATGTGCGATACGCGTTTGCCGCATGAAGGCGGTAATCCACAGTTTTGGGCTGGTTTGCGCCCGGCTACGCCGACCAATATTCCGTTTATCGGGCAGACCAAGGTGCGCGGTCTGTGGGTGAACGCCGGCCACGGCACCTTGGGCTGGACGCATGGCGCAGGTTCGGGCAAGGCACTGGCCGCACGCATGGACGGGGAAGACGCGATCGCCGGTTTCCCGTTTCTCGGCAGATAAATAGATGCGGTAAAAACGGCTGCTTCGACTTTGCGACGCTATGCGGCATGCGCTTGTTCTAGGCATTGCAAGAACGCGCGGGTGGCGCGGGAGGCTTGCGGTGAGCGGCGGGTGATGGCGAAAAATTCGCAGTCGTAAAAAAATACCTCGGGCATGACCGCTTGCATCTGGCCTTGCTGGACAAAGCTGTACGCATAGTGCTCAGGCAAAAAGCCGACAAAACGGCCCGACAAAATCAAGGTGGCAATCGACTCCTGGTCAAAGCCGGTGGCGCTGCGCGTCAAGCGCAATTGCTGGCTGACCTGCAGATTGGGCGAGTGGTAGCCCAGGCCAGCAAACGGCAGCGCGCGCACCGCCTCCCAGTCCAGGCTGGCGTGGTCGCTGCCAAACAAGGCGTGGCCAGGCCCGCAATACAAACACATGTGCTCGTCAAACAGGCGCGCATAGTGCAAGGTGTCCGAGGTGCGGTGACCGGGGATGATGCCCACATGAAATTGCCCGTCGAGCACACCGCGCTCGATGGCATTTAAGGTGGCCACATGCAAATTGAGCGCAACATCGGGCGCCCGCGTTTGAAACCTTGAAATCGCCTGCGCGATGCGGGCCTTGGGGTTGCTCGCCGTCTTGTCAAACACGGCTATTTGCAGCTGGCCGCCCATGCGCTGGTGGATTTCATCGACGCTGCTGCGAAAGGCATCGGTGGCGGCCAGCAGCTGGGTGGTTTGGGCATAAATTTTCTGCCCCTCCGCTGTCAGCGCAAAGCCAGCGCGCCCGCGCCGGCACAGGCGCAAGCCCAGACGGGTTTCCAGGTCTTTGATGTGGCGGCTGACGGTGGAGCTGCCAATATTCAGTTCCAACTCGGCGGCCGCCATGCCGCCGCAATCGGCCACGACGCGAAACACGCGCAGCAAACGCAAGTCCATGTCACTGAGCTGCCCCAAGGCGGGGCGCGTGGGCATCGCGGCGGCTTGGGCGGCCACATTGCGCCGGGGCAGGGTTTTGCTCGGCGGCGCATCGGCGCTGGCCGACGCCTCAGGCCTAGAAGGGGGTTTTAGTTTCATGATTCGGCAAGTAAATAGCGATAATTATCACTTTATAAGAGTAATAGAGAAGTTCACAATCGAACTCTGATAAGCCATGATGCGCTACCTGAGTGAAGCGACAGGCTTTTTTCACCCACTACCGAGGAGACCACCATGAAACCCCATGACACCGCTACCCACGCACCGGTTGTGACCACAACCTCCCCCTACCCGCGCGACCCTGCTTGGATGGACGCGCACTGGATGGCCTATTCCGGCAACCGCAATTTCAAAGCCAATCCGCGCATGATGGTCAGCGCCAAAGGCGCCTACTACACCGACTCCAACGGCCGCAAAGTGATGGACGGCTTGTCTGGCCTGTGGTGCTGCGGACTGGGCCATGGCCGCCAGGAAATCACCGATGCGGTGAGCCGCCAGATAGGCACCATGGAGTATTCACCCGCCTTCCAATACGCGCATCCGCTGTCGTTTGAGTTGGCCAACAAAATCACCCAACTCATGCCCGAAGGCTTGGACCGCGTGTTTTTTGCCGGTTCGGGTTCGGAGTGCGCAGACACTTCGCTGAAGATGGCACGCGCTTACTGGCGCGCCAAAGGGATGGGCACCAAGACGCGCCTGATCGGCCGTGAAAAAGGCTACCACGGGGTTAACTTTGGTGGCATCTCAGTCGGCGGCATTGGCGCTAACCGCAAGACCTTTGGCCAGGGCATCGAGGCCGACCACCTGCCGCACACGCAGTTGCCGCAAAACGTGTATTCACACGGCATGCCCGCCCATGGTGCCGAACTGGCCGACGAACTGCTGCGCCTGATTACGCTGCACGACGCATCCAATATCGCCGCTGTCATCGTCGAGCCGATGTCAGGCTCGGGCGGTGTGGTGGTGCCACCGGTGGGCTACTTGGCGCGCTTGCGCGAGATTTGCACCGCCAACAACATCTTGTTGATTTTTGATGAAGTAATCACCGGCTTTGGCCGCTGCGGCGCCTATACCGGCGCTGCCGCTTTTGGCGTGACCCCAGACATCATGAACGTCGCCAAGCAAGTGACCAACGGCTCGCAGCCGCTGGGCGCAGTGGTGGCCAAGAAAGAAATCTACGACACCTTTATGGCGGCTGGCGGCCCCGAGTACCTGCTCGAGTTCATGCATGGCTATACCTACTCGGCCCACCCAGTGGCCTGCGCTGCCGGTATCGCAGCGCTGGATGTGCTGGTCAAGGAAAACATGATCGAGCGCGTGGCCGCCATGGCACCGTATTTTGAGCAAGCAGTGCACAGCCTCAAAGGCAGCAAAAACGTCACCGACATCCGCAACGTAGGCTTGGCAGCAGGCTTCACCCTCGCCGCTGTGCCCGGTGAGCCCGCACGCCGCCCCTACGAAATCGCGATGCGCTGCCTGGAAAAAGGCTTTTACGTGCGCTACGGTGGCGACACCATCCAGTTGGCGCCACCTTTCATCATCGAAAAGTCCGAAATTGACAGCCTGATCAATGCCTTGGGCGAGTCGATAAACGCGACAGACTAAGAACTAGCAGCAACCAGGCGCAGTGCGCGCCTGGTGCTCTCCAAGCGCCTTTTGCGGCGCCGGGGCAGTTAGGACAATGGCAGCCCTGAGCGGCTGCGCTGGCTTTTCTGATAATTTGGGCGCGCATCCGTTTTTTTGATGGACGCTCAAGCGTCCATCAGGTTTTACAAAGCCAGCCGAGACCATGAGAGCGACGCTTTCCATTGCAATAGGGCTTTGCTGCGAAGCGTACGGACTGGCCGGTCCACGCGCATTTGCGATACTTGAGTCAGCTGGGCCCAGCCCCTCGTAAGCATTTTTCTGATCCCTCCATTTTTAACTTGAGCACTTTGACTATGTCCACATTACCCACTATCGGCCACCTGATTGGCGGCAAATTAACCCAAGGCGGCAGCCGCATGGCCGACGTGTTCAACCCCGCGACCGGGCAGGTTGAAAAGCGCTTGCTACTGGCGGATAAATTGACGGTGGAGCAGGCTATTGCCAACGCCCAAGCCGCCTTCCCCGAGTGGCGCAACACGCCGCCGCTTAAGCGGGCGCGCGTGATGAGCAAGCTCAAAGTATTGCTGGAAGAGCATGCCGATGCGCTGTGTGCGCTAGTAACCGCCGAACACGGCAAAGTACTGCCTGATGCCATGGGCGAACTGCAGCGCGGCATTGAAAACGTGGAATACGCCAGCTACGCGCCCGAGTTACTCAAGGGCGAGCACAGCAAAAACGTCGGTCCTTCTATCGACTCATGGAGCGAATTTCAGGCCCTGGGCGTGACCGCCGGTATCACCCCTTTCAACTTCCCCATCATGGTCCCCTTGTGGATGTGGCCGATGGCGGTGGCGTGTGGCAATACCTTTATTTTGAAGCCCTCGGAGCGCGACCCTAGCAGCACCATGCTGGTAGCGCAGTTGGCGCTGGAAGCAGGCTTGCCACCGGGCGTACTTAATGTGGTGAACGGGGACAAGGAAGCGGTGGACACGCTGCTGACCGACCCGCGCGTCAAGGCCATCAGTTTTGTCGGTAGCACGCCGATCGCTGAATATATTTATGCCACGGGTTGTGCCCATGGCAAGCGCGTGCAGGCCCTAGGCGGCGCCAAGAACCATGCAGTGGTGATGCCCGATGCCGACGTTGCAAACGCCGTCAATGCGCTCATGGGCGCGGCTTATGGCTCCTGCGGTGAGCGCTGTATGGCCATACCGCTGGTGGTGGCGGTAGGGGACGCCACGGCGGACGCAGTGATTGCAGGCCTTAAAGTCGAAATTGCCAAGATGAAAGTCGGACCCGGCACCTCTTCCGGCATGGATATGGGCCCACTGGTAACCAAGGCCCATTTCGAAAAAGTCAAAGGCTATGTCGATCAGGGTGTGGCCGAAGGCGCCACTTTGGTGGTCGATGGACGCGGCGTTCAAGTGCCCGGCCACGAGCAGGGCTACTTCCTAGGCCCTTGCCTGTTTGATAACGTCAAACCTGGCATGGTGACCTACCAGGAAGAGATTTTTGGCCCGGTGCTGGGCGTAGTACGGGTGAAGTCCCTGCAAGAAGCCATGGACATGATCGATGCCCACGAATACGGCAACGGCACCTGCATCTTTACCCGCGACGGCGAGGCCGCGCGCTACTTCACCGACAACATTTTGGTAGGCATGGTGGGTGTCAATGTACCCCTACCAGTTCCAGTGGCTTACCACTCTTTTGGGGGATGGAAACGCTCACTGTTCGGTGATTTGCATGCTTACGGACCAGACGCTGCACGTTTTTATACCAAGCGCAAAACCATCACCCAGCGCTGGCCTTCCGCTGGTGTACGGGAGGGGACCATGTTCAGTTTCCCCTCCAGTAAATAACTTTTTTGACAAATATATTGATAAATTTAAAAATATAGTGTAAGATAACGAAAATGACAAAATCTGACATTTCGTAAGCGAATTCGACAGAAACGTTATTTTTTGCGAGAATATTGTTGTGTTTCAGACGTTGAACTGAAATGCTTCAATAAAAAATCTTATTTCAACCGTTGGAGTCGATCATGTCAAAAACAAAGGTAGCGAATTTTTCGCAGATGTACACCAAGTATCTCAATCTGGTGCAAGCTGTCCGCAGCTTGCCTAGCTTCCCGCAACTCGATGCAGTCGAGTCGCGAATGCTTAATGTTTTCGCGTCCGCGTGGCACGAAGACAAACCGATTACGGTGCTGGAGGCCATGGTGATGCTGCCCGAGATTTCGACCACTACTGCGCATCGCCGTCTAAAGGCTTTGCGCAAAAAGGGAATGATCGACCTGAACCTGGATAGCCAGGACAACCGCGTCAAGTACGTGGTGCCAACGAAAGCGACGCACCAGTACTTTGCGCAATTGGGGCAGTGCATGGAGAAGGCACAGGCAGTTTGATGCTGCGCGGCTAAGGCCGCGATGAGCGTCAACTCCCGGGTCTTTTCCTGCGCTGATGTGCAGGTATAAATATGTGGGAGTGTGCGCAATGCAATTGCAAAAAAACCTATGGGTCGTCGCAACGACGGCTCTGGCCTATGTAGGCCTTTTGTCTTTCAATCAATTCATCTTTTCTTCTTTTAACGCCTCTGCGGCCAGCAGCTTGGTGTTTTTGCCCAGCGGCTTGGCGCTGATCTGCGTGCTTTTGTTTGTGGAGTGGGGTTCCATGGGAATGGTGCTGGGTCCCTTGCTGATGGGCCTGGGCCAGGTCACTACCGAGGACCCCACGACGGTGCTGGGCGCGGCGGTTCTTTCGGGGTTGGCGCCGCTGGTGGCCCGGACGCTGTGTCTGCGCTGCGCAGTATTGGATGAGGACCTCAACGGCCTGACCGCCTCTTGCCTGTTGCGCATGGCGGTGGCGTTTTCGGCTATCAGCGCGCTCTTGCACCAGTTATGGCTTGTCGCGCGGGGACAAGGCGGCGACCTGTGGGGTGCTTTGGCCCTGCACTTCACCGGCGATTTGCTCGGCGCCCTGGTGGTCTTGTACAGCGCCAAACTGCTGCTGGACCGCTTACCGCAGCCCAGCAGGGGATAATCCGCGCCACATGGCGCTTATCACCTTACTGGAAGCCCAACTCGCGTTTGGGCATGTACCCCTGCTAGACCACGCAGGCTTCTCACTCGAAACCCTGGAGCGCGTGGGCTTGATCGGTCGCAACGGCACCGGCAAGTCCTCGCTGCTCAAAATCCTGGCCGGGCTGGAAAAGCCCGATGACGGCGTGTTGCAAGTGCAAAGCCATATCCGCATCGCCTACGTCGCGCAGGAGCCGGATTTAGACGCGCAGTCCAGCGTATTTGACGCCGTCAGCGTAGGCTTGCAAAGGGTACGGGATTTGATCGACGAATACTCGCAAGGCCATGGCGATCTGGACGCGATGCAAAGCGAAATTGAGGCACTGGACGGCTGGAACTGGGAGCAGCGCGTGGGCGAGACGCTGCACCGTTTGCATCTGGAGCCGCAAGCGATTGTCAGTACGCTTTCAGGCGGCACAAAAAAACGGGTGGCACTGGCACAGGCCTTAGTGGCGCAGCCCGATGTGCTGCTGCTCGATGAGCCGACCAACCACCTGGACTTGGACAGTATTGAGTGGTTGGAAGGCCTGTTGGTGGACTTTGGCGGCAGCATCATTACCGTGACGCACGACCGCTCTTTTCTGGACAACGTAGCTACGCGCATTGTGGAGTTGGACCGGGGCAAGCTCTTGTCGTATCCCGGTAATTTCGCGGCCTACCTGCTGCAAAAGGAAGAACAACTCGCGCAAGAGGCGGTGATTAATGCGCGCGCAGACAAGCTGCTGGCGCAAGAGGAAGTCTGGATACGCAAAGGCGTGGAAGCGCGCCGGACCCGGGCCACAGCACGCATCGTGCGACTGGATAATTTGCGTGCCCAACGCGAAGCGCGGCGCGATGTGCTGGGCAGCGTGAACATGGACGTCAGCAGCGGCGCAAGCAGCGGCAAGCTGGTGGCGGAACTGACGCATGTATCGAAGAGCTTTGGCACTAAAAAAATAGTGCATGACTTCAGCGCCACGATTTTGCGCGGCGACAAGATCGGCCTGCTGGGCCCCAATGGCGCGGGTAAAACGACGCTACTGAAATTGATTTTGGGCGAACTCCAAGCTGATCCTGCGCCCGTCAATGCACCCGCGCCCGAACCCGGCCACAGCCCCTGGGGTGCGGTGCGCCAAGGTGCGAATATTGCTGTCGCTTACTTTGACCAAATGCGCAATGCCTTGGACTTGGACGCGACGCTGGAAGACTTCATCAGCCCCGGTAGCGAATGGATTGAGATCGGCAATCGGCGCCAGCACGTGAAAAGCTATTTGGGGGATTTTTTGTTTTCGCCCGCACGCGCGAATTCGCCGGTACGGTCTTTAAGCGGTGGCGAGCGCAACCGCTTGTTGTTGGCTCGCCTGTTCGCCCGCCCAGCCAACGTGCTGGTACTCGATGAGCCCACCAACGACCTGGACATCGACACGCTGGAATTGTTAGAAGACCTCTTGCAAAACTACGATGGCACCGTGTTTCTGGTCAGCCACGACCGCACGTTTTTGGACAATGTGGTGACCAGCACGATTGCCTACGAAGGCCCGGGCCGCTGGCGTGAATTTGAAGGCGGCGTGCAGGATTGGTTGATTCAAAGCAAACGCTCCAATGCTATCGCCCAGTCCAAGGGGCAAAAAGTCGCGCAAAGTTTTAACTACGGGCGCGATGACAAACCAGCGGTCAGCGCAAAAGCAACTGCCGCGCCCCCCCAGCCAGCCCCATTGGCGCCCGCAGCCAAAGCCCGCAAACTCAGTTACAAAGAGCAGCGCGAACTCGACGCCCTACCCGCGCGCATTGCGGCGCTGGAGACTGAACAAGCGGGCATCAACGCGCAGCTTTCCGACGGTACGCTGTATGCCAGCGACAACGCCAAAGCCCTGCAACTGGCGCAACGCAACGCGGCGATTGACGGCGAGTTGCTGGACGCTTTAGAACGTTGGGAGCTTCTGGGCGCTTAAGGCGCTACCAGCGGCAAAGTGGCGAAGTAGTTGCGGTAGCGCGCCGCATCCCTTGTGAGCAATTGCATTTGCCCGACCAACGCATGGGCGCCGATATAGAAATCGGGCATGGGCGAAGTCTTGCTGCCTTGCGCTTGGCGGTACACCTTGAAGGCTTGCCCGGCCAGAAACGCGGCATCCCAGGGCAAAGCTTCGCGCACCAAGGGCAAGCCGGCGAGCGCGGCTTCCAGATCACTGGCGCGTTCAAAACGGGGGCTGATTTCGGCCAGGATTAAGGGATTGATGACCAAAGGGGCCAGCGCGGCGCAGGCTTCAAGTTGGTCTAAAGACCAGGTGGCCCAGTGCGGGTCGTCGGCTAGCACATCGATGAGTACGCAGCTATCGACCAGCGTGGCGCGGGGGAGGGCCTGCACGAGGTAGCGCGCGCTGGGCTCAGCCGCTGTGTGGTTTGGCGGTACGGCCACAGTCAGCCGCGCAAAAAGGCCATGAATTCGTCGGTACCCATGTTTTTGAACTGGGCGGCGTTGGCGCTGCCACGTACCCGCGTGAAGGCTGCACGGACGGAATTTGTCTGGCTAGCCACTGCGCGGATCAGCACTTCGCCGTTGTCGCGTACTTCGAATTCGACTTCACTGTGGGGGTGCAGGCCCGCTTTTTCCCGCACCGCTTGCGGAATCGTGACCTGCCCTTTACTGGTGATTTTCATCGTAGATCCTTACTTTAGAAAGTAAGAATCTTACCCAACAACCCCCTGGGAACGCAAGCGGGCGATGGCGGCAGCGTCCAGGCCCCATTCGCGCAGCAGTTCATCGGTGTGCTCGCCCAATGCAGGCGGAGCGCGGTGCAGCACGGGCGGGTTGGCGGCAAGTCGCAAGGGGCTGGCGACCGAGCTAATGGAGGCGACGGCGGTGGCGACGCGGGCCGCCTCGCTGGTGGGCTGCGCAACGGCTAATCCGCGGGCGCGCACCTGGGCATCGGCAAAGGCCTCAGCGACCGAGTTGATGGGGCCGCAGGGTACGGCGTGGTGCTCGAGGTCAGCAATCCATTGCGCGGTAGTGCGCATGCGCGTTACGGTCTGCATCAGGGCTTCGAGCGTCTCACGGTGATGCACTCTTTCGATGTTGGTGTGAAAGCGCGGGTCGGCAGCCCATTCGGGATGCCCGGCAACACTGCAAAAGCGCGCAAACTGCCCGTCATTACCAATCGCCAACAGCATCGCGCTGTCTTGGGTTTCAAAATCGCGGTAAGGCACCAGGCTGGGGTGGCTGTTGCCCTGGCGCTTGGGCGCTTGCCCGGTGTTCAAAAAGCCCGCCGCCTGGTTGGCCAAAATGGCCATGCCCACATCGAGCAAGCTCATATCAATATGCTGGCCTTGACCGCTGCGGTGACGCACCTCGATGGCCGCCAAAATCGCGCTACAGGCATAGACGCCAGTAAACAAATCGGTCAAGGCCACGCCCACACGCTGCGGCGCACCGCCGGGCGTGCCTTCGGGTTTGCCGGTGATGCTCATCATGCCGCTCATGGCCTGGATCATCAGGTCATAACCGGCGCGTTCGGCGTAGGGGCCGGTCTGGCCGAATCCGGTTATCGAGCAATAAATCAGGCGCGGATTGAGCGCGCGCAAACTGGCGTAATCCAGCCCGTAATGCGCCAAGCCGCCGACCTTGAAGTTTTCCACCAAGATGTCGCATTGCAGTGCCAGTTGTTTGATCAGAGCCTGACCTTCGGGCTTGGCAATGTCAATCGCTATCGAACGTTTATTGCGGTTGCAGGCGGTGAAATAGCTGGCGTGTGCGGTGTCGTGGCCTTGTGCATCTTGCATAAAGGGCGGGCCCCAATGGCGCGTGTCGTCACCCTCGCCGGGCTTTTCGATTTTGATGACATCGGCGCCCATGTCGGCCAGCATCTGGGTACACCAGGGGCCGGCGAGCACGCGCGTCAGGTCTAGCACTTGAAGATGAGCGAGAGCGGGAGTGGTTTGCGGCATGGCGATGGCTCAATGTCTGAAATTAGGAATGCGATAGCCTAACGCTAAGCGCTGCGAACTGCTTTGCGCTACATCGAAATCGATTCAAGGCCCGGGGCCTCAAGCAAGCTGCACCCCATCCACATACCACCAGCGCCCTTCCTGCAGCACGAAGCGGCTGCGTTCGTGCAGCCGCCAGGCGCTTCCAGCTGCGGGTTTGAAGCGGGCGGTGAATTCCACTTCGGCGTCGGTCGCGCTGCTGACTAGCGCATTGCGCACCTCCAAGCCCAGCCACTTGCCCGTAGTGTCAAAGCCGACGTGCGCGGGGCGGGTGCTGGCGTGCCAGGTGCCCAGCAAATAGGCTTTGCGCTGCAAGACAAACGCGCTGTAGCGCGAGCGCATCAGGCTTTGGGCATCCGCGGCGGGCGAGGCTGCATCGCGTTCCAGATACTGCCCACAACACGCAGAAAAACGCAGTCGCTTTCCGTTGGTACCCGCCCGTGCACACGGGCAAGGCTGGTCGCCTTGCAAAGCCAGCGGGCCCTGGCTCATCCGCCTTTGGCGGCTTTAGCTTGCGCTTTGTGGGCTTCCCAGCTTTGCACCGGCGCACCGTCTTTGACCCAAGCAGCAAAGCCACCGTCGACATGGGCCACATTCGTCATGCCCATTTCTTGCAAGGCTTTGGTGGCCAAAGCGCTGCGCCAGCTCGCGGCGCAAAACAGGACATATTCTTTGGCCTCGTCGCCAAACACCGGTTTGAAGTAGGGCGATGCCGGGTCTACCCAAAATTCCAGCATGCCGCGTGGTGCCAGCACCGCACCTTCGATGGTGCCCTCGCGCTCGGCTTCGCGGATGTCGCGGATGTCCACCAGTTGCATATGCCCGTCGGCCAGGCGTTCGCGCACTTGCGTCACTGAATAGGTCGTGATGCAGGCATTGGCCTCATCGACGAGTTGGCGAAATCCTTTGGTAATCGGCATGCTGTCTCCTTGTGTTGTAGGTTCACGCCAGGGCGCGTTGGATGATGATTTTTTGCACGTCGCTGGTGCCTTCGTATATCTGGCAGACGCGCACATCGCGGTAAATACGCTCTACCGGAAAGTCGCTCACATAGCCATAGCCGCCCAGGGTTTGGATGGCTACGGTACATACTTTTTCAGCCATCTCGCTGGCAAACAGTTTGGCCATGGCCGCTTCTTTCAGGCAAGGCCGACCGGCATCGCGCAAGGCCGCTGCGTGCCATATCAATTGGCGCGCTGCCTCTAACTGCGTTGCACACTCCGCCAGCCGAAAGCCCACCGCCTGATGATTGAAGATAGGCGCACCAAAACTCTGCCGGTCTTTGGAATAAGCGAGTGCCACTTCAAACGCGCTGCGCGCCATGCCCACGCTTTGCGCGGCGATACCGATGCGCCCGCCCTCCAGACCACCCAAAGCGATGCCATAGCCTTCGCCTTCTTTGCCGATCAGGTTCTCTGCCGAAATACGGCAGTTATCAAAATTGATTTGCGCGGTGTCGCTGCTGTGCTGGCCCAGCTTGTCTTCCAGCCGCGCCACCACATAACCCGGCGCAGTGGTGGGCACCAAAAACGCGCTCATGCCTTTTTTGCCCGCGCCTTTATCGGTGACGGCAACCACGATCGCCACATCGGCATTCTTGCCGCTGGTGATGAATTGCTTCACGCCATTGAGCACATAGGCATCGCCTTCGCGCGATGCCGTGGTGCGCAGGCTTGAGGCGTCCGAGCCCACATGCGGCTCAGTCAAGCAAAACGCGCCCAGCATTTCGCCGCGCGCCAAGGGCGTGAGCCACTGCTGCTTTTGCGCGGCATTGCCATAGCGCATCAAGATGGCGTTGACCGGGCAATTGGTCACGCTGATCACAGTGCTCGTGCCGCCGTCGCCGGCGGCAATTTCTTCCAGCACCAAAGCCAAGGTCAGGTAATCGAGCTGCACGCCGCCGTATTCCTCGGGCACGCAAATGCCATACGCGCCCAGCGCCGCCAGGCCCTTGTGTGCCTCTTTGGGAAAAGTGTGCTCCTTGTCCCAGCGCGGGGCGTGCGGCCACAGTTCGTTTTGCGCAAATTCGCGCACCGCATCGCGAATGGCTTCCTGGTCGGGGGTGAGGAGCATGACCGGCTTTAAAGTATTTCCACCGCCACCGCAGTCGCCTCACCGCCCCCAATACACAAGGTCGCCAGCCCGCGCTTCAAGCCCCGCGCTTTCAGCGCGTGCAATAGCGTGACCATGATGCGCGCGCCAGACGCGCCAATCGGGTGGCCCAATGCACAGGCGCCGCCGTTCACGTTGACCTTGTCGTGCGCAATGCCCAGCTCTTTCATCAGCGCCATGGGCACGACGGCGAAAGCTTCGTTGACTTCCCACAAGTCCACATCGCCCACGGCCCAACGGGCTTTGGCCAAGGCTTTTTGCGTGGCGCCCACCGGTGCGGTGGCAAACCACTCGGGCGCTTGCGCGTGGGTGGCGTGGCTGACGATGCGGGCCAGGGGCTTACAGCCCAATTGCGCTGCGGTGCTGGCGCGCATCAAGACCATGGCGGCTGCGCCGTCGTTGATCGACGAGCTAGACGCGGCGGTAATCGTGCCGTCTTTTTTGAAGGCGGGCTTGAGGCCGGGGATTTTGTCCAGCTTAATTTTGCCCGGCCCTTCGTCCATGCTGACCACGCGCTCGCCGCTGCGGTCTTTGACGGTGACAGGTGTGATTTCGATGGCAAAAGCGCCGCTGGCAATGGCCGCTTGCGCGCGCTGCACGCTGGCGGTGGCAAAAGCGTCTTGCTCGGCGCGGGTGAAGCTGTATTTGGCGGCGCAATCTTCGCCGAAGGTGCCCATGCTGCGGCCCGCTTCGTAGGCGTCTTCCAGGCCGTCAAGCATCATGTGGTCATAGACCTTGTCATGGCCCATGCGGTAGCCGCCACGGCCTTTGAGCAAGAGGTAAGGCGCATTGGTCATGCTCTCCATACCACCGGCCACTAGTACATCTTGGCTGTGCGAAGCCAGCATGTCGTGCGCAAACATGGCTGCGCGCATGCCCGAGCCACACATTTTGGACAGCGTTACTGCGCCCGCGCTTTGCGGTAAGCCGCCCTTGAAGGCCGCCTGGCGCGCCGGGGCTTGGCCCTGACCGGCCATCAGGCAGTTGCCGAACAAAACCTCACCCACGGCGTCAGGCGCAATCCCAGCGCGCTCCACGGCAGCGCGGATCGCGGCACCCCCCAAGTCATGCGCGGCGAGACTAGAAAAGTCGCCCTGAAAACTCCCCATGGGAGTACGGGCGGCGCTAACAATCACGATGGGGTCTTGCATGGTGGGGTTCCTCAAAAATAGCGAAGTTGATTAATCGGTTTCAAAACGTTTTTCCCGGTCATAGGGAAACACGTCGTGCACATAGCCCTGGGCGATGCGATCTTTGTGGCCCTGCCAAAAGTCCGCGTCCAGCAAGTCGGCATGATGCTCCATAAACACTTTGCGCACGGCCGGGTTGCCCAGCAAAAACGGCGTAAAAGTTTCCGGGAAGACGTCTTTGGGGCCTACGCTGTACCAAGTCTCGCCGGACATTTCTTCCTCTTCGTTGCGGGGGGGTGGCACGCGGCGGAAATTGCAATCGGTGATGTACTCGATTTCGTCGTAGTCATAAAACACCACCTTGCCGTGGCGCGTGATACCGAAGTTTTTCCACAACATATCGCCGGGGAAAATATTAGCAGCCACCAGGTCTTTGATAGCGTTGCCGTACTCCACCACGCCGCGCGCAATCTGCCCGCGTGCGCGCTCGGCGTTGGCCGAGGTATTGGATGCATCGGCACCACCGGCATCAAAGGCTTCTTGCAAATAGATGTTGAGCGGAATCATGCGTCGCTCGATATACACATGTTTGATGATGACTTCTTGCGTGCCATCGCTGCGAGTATTTATCTGCAGTTGGCTGGGCGCGAATTTCTCGATCTCGGCCAGCAACTCCAGCTCAAAACGATCCAAGGGAAAACCCACGCCGCTGTATTCCAGCGTATCGGCCATGCGCCCCACGCGGTCGTGTTGCTTGACCAGCAAATACTTGCCTTTGATTTGCTCGCGCGAGGTGTCTTTGGGCGGCGGGTAAAAGTCTTTAATGACTTTGAACACATACGGAAAGCTGGGCTGGTCAAACACCAGCATCACCATACCTTTGATGCCGGGTGCGATGCGGAACTTGTCGGTGGAGTGGCGCAGGTGGTGCAGAAAGTCGCGGTAGAAAAGTGTCTTGCCTTGCTTGGCCAGACCCAAAGCGTTGTAGATTTCATTGCGCGGCTTGCGCGGCATTAAGCTGCGCAAAAACTGCACATAGGCCGAGGGCACTTCCATGTCCACCATGAAGTAAGCGCGCGCAAAGCTAAACAACATCAGCAAATCGTCTTCGCCAAACAAAGCCGCGTCGATGCGCAGCAGCCCGGTTTTGCCATGCAATACCGGTAAGGCAAAACCCAGTTCCTGAAAACCGTTGATCAGCTTGCCAACGATATAGCAACCCTTGTTGCGAAAGAACAAGCCGGTCAGCACCTGCACCTGAAAATTAGCGCGCAAGGCGAAATCCCCAAGCTGCTGCGTCATCACTTGCGCAACCAGCGCGATGTCGCGCTCCAAGTCCTCAAAGCCTAAGCGTAAGTCAAAGTCCTGCACCATGCGTAACGCCGTGGCCTGCATGGTTTCGCGTGTCGGGTAATAAGCGCGGTAGGTGGGTCGCGCATCTGCTTCGCTGTTTTGTATATATTCAGTGCTGACCGCAGGGCGCACAAATATAAAGTCATTCTGAAAATAACTGCGGTGCAAAATTTTCGTGGTGACCGAGTTAAAAAACGTTTCGGCCAATTCCGGTTGGTGGTGGTCTACCAGCAAGCCGATGTAGAGCAGCTTCACTTGCTGCCAGACCTCCATGGGCTTATCACCGGCTTTGAATTCGCGCTCCAGACGGTTGGAGCATTCCAGCACGCGCAAGTCATAAAACTCGATACGCTCGCGCTGGGCGCGCTGCTGGCCGTGCCAATCGGCAGTTTCAAAACGGTGCTTGGCACGCGCTGATTCGGTGCGGAACAGGCGGTAGTGGCGGTTAAAGCCGTCCATCATCGCCTTGGCGATGTCATAGGCCAGCGGCGAATCCAGGCGGGTGGGGAACATAGCGGTTGAGGCTTAACGCGGCGCAGCGGCGATGGCCGCAATCGCGGCACGGTAGATGGCGGCAATATCGTCTTTGCCACCCAAATGCATGTGCAAATCTTTGAGCAAGCCATCGTGCAGGCCATAGACGCAGCCATGCAACATCACTTCCTGGTCGCGCGCCCAGGCGTCTTGCAACACTGTGCTTTGGGCTACGTTGAGCACTTGCTCCACGGCGTTGAGTTCGCACAAGATATTGGCGCGGGCCGACTCGGGTGCGGCATCGATCAAGGCCTGGTGTCTGTCGCGCACGTCCTGGATATGGCGCAGCCAGTTGTCCGCCAGGCCAATGCGCGCTCCTTCCAGCGCCGCCTGCACGCCCGAGCAGCCGTAATGGCCCACTAGCAAAATATCGCGCACCTTGAGGCGCTCAACGGCAAATTGGATGGTAGACAAGGCATTCAAATCCGAATGCACCACCACATTGGCCACGTTGCGGTGGACAAAAATTTCCCCCGGCGCCAGACCAATGATCTGGTTGGCAGGCACGCGGCTGTCCGAGCAGCCGATCCACATATAGCGCGGCTTTTGCTGCGCCGTGAGGCCAGTAAAAAAGCCTGGCTGCTTGCGCTCCATTTCGGCTGCCCAGGTGCGGTTGCGGGCAAATAAATCATGTAACTGGGTCATACAAGTTCAGCTTTGCGCAACAAGGTTTAGGCGGTCTCGGAAAACAATTCTCGGCCGATGAGCATACGGCGAATCTCGCTAGTGCCTGCGCCAATTTCATAGAGCTTGGCGTCGCGCCACAAACGGCCCAGCGGGTAATCATTGATATAGCCGTTGCCACCAAATATCTGCACGCCCTCGCCGGCCATCCAGGTGGCTTTTTCGGCGGTCCACAAAATCACGCTGGCGCAGTCTTTACGCACGCGGCGCACATGCTCGGTGCCCAGCGAATCCAAGTTTTTTGCCACCATATACGCAAACGAACGGCCCGCTTGCAGCACGGTGTACATATCAGCCACCTTGCCTTGAATCAGCTGGAACTCGCCAATGCTTTGCCCAAATTGTTTGCGCTCATGGATATAGGGCATTACGTTGTCCATTACCGCTTGCATGATGCCCAAAGGCCCGCCGCTCAGTACCGCGCGCTCATAGTCCAGGCCGCTCATCAAGACCTTGGCGCCGTTGTTGATGCCGCCCAGCACGTTGGCCAGCGGCACTTCCACGTTGTTGAATACCAGCTCGCCAGTGTGGCTGCCGCGCATGCCCAGCTTGTCCAGCTTTTGCGCTACCGAAAAACCCGGCATGCCTTTTTCAATCAAAAACGCCGTCACACCGCGCGCGCCCAGCTCCGGGTCGGTTTTGGCATAGACCACTAAGGTGTCGGCATCCGGGCCGTTGGTAATCCACATCTTTGTGCCGTTCAAAACAAAGTAACCACCCTTGTCTTGCGCGCGCAGCTTCATGGACAGCACATCGCTGCCTGCACCGGGCTCGCTCATGGCCAGGGCGCCCACGTGTTCACCGCTGATCAGTTTGGGCAGGTAACGTTGGCGCTGCTCCGGCGTGCCATTGCGGCGAATCTGGTTGACGCACAAATTGCTGTGCGCGCCATACGACAAACCCACCGACGCACTGGCGCGCGAGATTTCTTCCATGGCCACCATGTGCGCCAAATAGCCCATGGCAGCGCCACCATATTCTTCTTCCACCGTAATACCCAGCACGCCCAGCTCGCCCATCTTGCGCCACAAGTCCATGGGGAACTGGTCGTCGCGGTCGATAGCGGCAGCGCGCGGTGCGATTTCGGCTTGCGCAAAATCATGCACCGCTTCGCGCAGCGCATCCACGTCTTGGCCCAGTTGAAAGTCCAGCCCTGGTAATGTCATTTTTTTATCCCCTAAGAAAATGGTTCAGCCGCTGGCAGGCACCGTGGTCAGGGTTTGCTGCATCAAGGCACACGGGCTGCTGCGTCCTTGCGCATCCACATGTAGCACCTCTACCGATGCCACCGTCACCCGCTTACCGGCGCGCACTACGGTACCGGTAGCACGCAACTCCCCATCTTTAAAAGCTGCCAGAAAATTGATTTTGTATTCCACCGTGGTGACCTCAAGTCCTTCGGGGGCAAGCGTCAAAGCGGCATAACCACCGGCGATGTCGGCCAGCATGCCACTGGCGCCGCCGTGAAAGCCGCCTTGCTGCTGCGTGACCTTCTCCGAATAAGGCAGGGCCAGCTCCACACAACCCGGCTCGGCGCGCAGCAGGCGCACGCCCATAGCCTGCGACATGCCCTGGCGCGCCAGGCTGTTGGCAATGCGCTCCCACAGCGCAGGATAGGGCGCGACCTGGGGAGCGGTATTAGCGGACATGCGCGACCTGGGCTTTGGGTTTTTTGTTTTTAGGCGCGCTGGCGGCCACTTTGCCCAACAGGGTGCGGGCCTCGCGCTGATGCACTTTGATCTCGTCCAGATTAGCCTGCAAATCGGCCATCTGGTCTTCAATGCGGCTGCGGTGCACGTCCAGCACTTCTAAAAACTTCGTCAGCTGCATGCCGGTGTCGCGCGGGCTTTCGTAGGTGTCGATGATGTCCTTGGCCTCGGTCAGGCTCAGGCCCAGGCGTTTGGCGCGCAAGGTGAGCTTGAGGCGGGTGCGATCGCGCACGCTATAGACCCGGTTGCGCCCGCCCGGGCCAGTGCGTTCGGGCTGCAACAAACCCAGGTCCTCGTAAAAACGAATAGCCCGGGTGGTCAGGTCAAACTCGCGCGACAAGTCGCTGATACTGAAGGTACTGCTCATAGTCGGTGGCAAAAAGCTGGCGAGGTGCAAGGTACAAACCCATGCGACACAGACGCGATGCCATGCTGTCTAGAATCGGGGTTGACGTTTACGTAAACGTCAATTATGAACCATAAGCCCCCCCACCATGAACGCCCTCGAATCCCACTTGCACTATCCCCTGGGCAATGCCCTACCGGCACCAGGGGGCAGCATCGAAGTGGCGCCCGGTATTTTGTGGGTACGCATGGTGCTGCCCTTTGCGCTAGACCACATCAACCTATGGCTGTTGCGCGATTGCATGGAAGGTGAAAACGGCCCGGTACAGGGCTGGAGCGTGGTGGACTGCTGCATCCACCGCGACGAAGCCAAGGCGCAATGGGAACAAATTTTTAGCAACGAATTGCAAGGCTTACCGATATTGCGCGTGATCTGCACCCATATGCACCCGGACCATATCGGCCTGGCCCATTGGCTGTGTGAGCGCTGGAAGGTGGACTTGTGGATTAGCGCTGCCGACTACCAGGTCGCGCGCTTTGCTTGCATGGGCGCCAACGGCTTTGGCGGCGAGCGCTCGGCGGCTTATTTCGCGGCCCATGGCATGAACGACGAAGGCTCGGTAGAACAAGTGCGCGCGCGCACCAACTATTTTCCTAACCTGGTGCCCTCCATCCCCGACAGCTACCACCGCCTAATGGACGGCACCGTGCTAGACATTGGCGGGCGCAGCTGGCGCTGCATCAGCGGCTACGGCCACGCGCCCGAGCATATTGCGCTGTACTGCGATGACCTGCAGGTGCTGATCGGCGGCGACATGATGCTTCCGCGTATTTCCACCAACGTCAGCGTCTATGAACAAGAGCCCGAGGCCGATGCGCTCAAGCTGTTTTTAGACTCGATCGACAAGTTCAAACCCCTGCCGGTGGATACCTTGACGCTACCGGCGCATGGCAAGCCTTTCACCGGCTTGCATGTGCGCATCGAGCAACTGCACTCCCACCACCGCGATCGCTTGGCTGAAGTGATGCAAGCCTGCGCCGCCGGACCGCAAAGCGCGCGCGATGTGGTCCCCGTGCTGTTCACCCGGGCGCTCGATTTGCACCAAATGACCTTTGCCATGGGCGAGGCGGTAGCCCATTTGCATATGTTGTGGTTCCAGAAAAAACTGCGCCGCAGCCTGGGCGCCGATGGCGTCTACCGCTTTGGCTTACCGGCCTAAGGCGCCTGCTTACCAAAGCGGCGCCGTCGGGTCCTTGAGCTGTTTGCGCCGCTGCGGGTAGTCGGGCATCACGCTGCCCACGGTTTGCCAAAAGCGCGGGCTATGGTTCATCACCCGCAGATGGCTCAGCTCATGCGCCACTACATAGTCGATCACCGGTAATTCAAAATGCATCAAACGCCAGTTCAGGCGGATAGAGCCGTCGCTCTTGGCGCTGCCCCAGCGCTTGTCGGCATTGCTCAGCGACAAGCGCGTCCAGCGCACTTGCAATTGCGGTGCAAAGTGGTTGAGCCGCTCTTCAAACAAGGCCTTGGCCTGGCGCATCAGCCAAGCTTGCGTGGCATCGCGGATTTGCGCCGCGCTGGCGTCCACAGGCAGCGCAATGCGCAACTCGCGCAGCAGTAGCCCGTCCTGCGCGCTTTGGGTCTCTGCCAAGGCTGCGCCCACTGCACTAAAGCCATGCGAGGGGTCTAGGCGCAAACGCAGCAAGCCGCCCAGGTAAGGGAAAACTGCGCCATCTCGCCAATCGATGCGGGTTTGCTCCAAGTGCGTGAGCCGCTCACGACTTTCGTGCAGCTTGCGCACGATCCATTCAGCCCGCGCTTGCAATACCTGGTCGATTTCATTGAGCGAAGTCCAGCGCGGTGCGCGCACGCTCAGGCCATCGGGCCCAATGCTCATGCCAATGCTGCTGCGGCGCGCACGCACCAGAGAAAACGCCACCAGCACACCTTGCAAACGCAGGCTGCGCGTGGCTTGGGGATGTGCAAAGCCAGACTCTGTTGTCAGCGCGGGTGCAGAAGGGCTTTGGCTTATGGCCTTGGAGCCTGTCACCTCGGGGCCTAGGGCTTTGGGTCTTGGCACCCTGGGCGTAGTAGGTTTTGCAGGGCGGTGCGTTGGGTGTGCGGAAACATGCCCTTGCGCGACCTTAGCGGGCGGTGTGGCCTGCGTGCTGGGCGCAGTGCCCAGCGATTCAAACAAATCCAGGGTGTAACGCAGTAGCGGATGCATGGCCCGAATGCTCTGCTGCCTTAGGGCTGATGGGGGTAAGCGTCCGGGTCCAGACGGCGCATTTCGGCCTCTATCCAGGCTTCGACTTCACGCATCATTTCCTCCGGAGTGCGCCCTTCGCTTGCGATCGCCGGTCCGATCGATACATCCACCAGGCCAGGGTATTTGATAAAGGCTTTTCGCGGCCAGACACGGGCCGAATTCACTGCTATCGGAAACACCGGCGCGCCGGTCTCAATCGCCAGTCGTGTGCCACCGGCTTTGTACACGCCCTTCTCACCGCGCGGTATGCGCGTGCCCTCTGGAAACATGATGATCCAGACCCCACGGGCCAGCAATTCTTGGCCTTGCGACACCACCTTGTTAAAGGCCTGCGAGCGCTGGCTGCGGTCGATATGGATCATGTCCAAACGGCTCATGGCCCAGCCGAAAAACGGCACATAAAGCAACTCTTTTTTGAACACAAAAGCCAGCGGATGCGGCATCAGCGAAGGCAGCAAAAAAGTCTCTAAAGTGGACTGGTGTTTGACCAATAAGACGGCAGCACTGTTTTCGCCGGTGGGCAAATGTTCCCAACCGCTGACGCGCACCCGAATGCCCAAAATCACACGCGCACCGGCAATCGCGGTACGCAGCCATCCGCGTGCCATGGCCCATAGCGGATTGCCCCGGATGAATATCGATGCGCCCAAAATCGCAAACGCAAAAGGCACCACCGTGAGCATCATCCACAGCATGTGCAAAACCGAGCGGATCAATGGCATAAATCGGATACGCAAATGCAGTGGGCGCTAGCTGCGCGCTACCAAGTAGTCTGCAAATGCGGACAGGTCCGCATGCACCATGGTTTGCGGCGGAAAGTCTTCCGGTAAGGGCTGGCCGCGCCACAGTGCAGCTTTACCGGTTTGCACCACATGCGGTGTGCAGGCTGCGCCAATAGCGGCAATCATGTCGCGCGCCGTGTCACCGACGGCCGGCATGGTGGCCAGGCCCATGCCATAGCGTTCGGCAATTTGCTCAAACAAGCCGGAGGCAGGTTTGCGGCAATTACAGTTTTCAGCCGGACTGTGCGGGCAGTAAAAAACAGCGTCGATACGTCCACCCACAGCAGCGAGCATGCTATGCATTTTGGCGTGCATGGCGTTGAGCGCCGCCACATCAAACAGCCCGCGCCCCAGCCCCGACTGGTTGCTGGCCACCACCACATGCCAACCGGCGTGGTTGATGCGCGCAATGGCCTCCAACGCGCCGGGCAACGGTATCCACTCATCGGCGGACTTGATGTAGTCGTCGCTGTCCTCATTGATCGTGCCGTCGCGGTCGAGTATGCAGAGTTTCATAGTGCTAAAAAGGATTTAAGCGGCCAGCTTGGACAAATCGGCTACGCGGTTCATAGCGCTGTGCAGTTGCTGCAATAGTGCCAGCCGATTGGCTTTGAGCGCCGGGTCCTCGGCATTGACCATGACACCATCAAAAAACGCGTCTACTGGCGCACGCAAGGCAGCCAGGGCTTGGAGGCTGGCGGTGTAGTCCTTGGCGACGTACAAAGCGTCCGCCTGCGGGACGATGCTTTGCATGGCGGCGAACAAGGCCTGCTCGGCGGCTTCGTGCAACAAGGCGGCATTCACCTGACCTTGCGCGGCGTCGGATTTTTTGAGAATGTTGCCAATGCGCTTGTTCGCAGCCGCCAGCGCGGCGCTTTCGGGTAGGGCGGAGAAAGCGCGCACCGCCGCCAATTGCTTTGGCACCTCTGCCAGCAACTGCGGACGCAAAGCCAGCACCGCTTCTACCTCTTGCGCGCTACAGCCTTGTTCGCGCAATGCGCCGGAGAGGCGGTCGTAAATGAAATTCGCCAAAGCCGCGTTGGCATCTTGCAAGCCAGGGTGCAAGGAGGCGTAGGCGGTGGCGGCGTCGTGTAACAGCGATTCGAGCGCAAGTGGTTGCGCGCTTTCCATCAACATCCGAATCACGCCCAGCGCATGGCGGCGTAGTGCAAACGGGTCTTTGTCGCCGGTGGGCAAATTGCCGATGCCAAACATACCGACCAAGGTTTCTAATTTATCAGCCAAAGCGACGACCAGCGCTATCTGACTGCGCGGTAATTCGTCACCCGCAAACCGCGGCTTGTAGTGGTCTTCAATCGCAATCGCCACGGCTTCGCCCAAACCATCATGGCGGGCATAGTAACCACCCATAGTGCCTTGCAGCTCGGGGAACTCACCCACCATATCGGTCAGCAAATCAGCCTTTGCCAAGCGCGCTGCAGTTTGCACTTGCGCAGAAATATTGGCGTCCAGCTGCAAGGCCCGACTGATGGTCTGCGCAATTGCACACACCCGGAGCATACGATCACCCTGTGTGCCCAACTGGTTGTGATAAACCACCTTAGACAAACCCTCAACGCGCGACTCTAGGCTGCGCTTGCGGTCCTGGTCAAAGAAGAATTTGGCGTCAGCCAAGCGGGGGCGAACCACGCGTTCGTTGCCGCCGATCACAAAGCTCGGGTCTGCGGGATTGATATTGCTGACGATTAGAAACTGGTTACTCAGCTTGCCGTCGCCGTCGAGCAGCGGAAAGTATTTTTGATTTGCCTTCATGGTCAGAATCAAACACTCTTGGGGCACTTGCAAAAACACTTCGTCAAAGTTGCAGACCATCACGGTGGGGCGCTCCACCAGCGCGGTCACTTCTTGCACTAGCGCGTTCTCCAGCAAAACTTCTTCGGCCTCTGCGTCGGTCAGCAAGGCAGGCTCTACTTCCAAACGGCGGCCCAGGCGTTTGGCCGCGCTGCGCAGTGCTTGCACCATGGCGCGGCTGCGTTCGTCAAAGCTGGCAATCACCGCACCATCGCGCGCCAGGGTGGTGGCGTAATCATCAGCATGGGCTATCACCACGGGCGACACCGCCGCTTCAAAACGGTGGCCTTGGGTGCTGCTAACCGCTTGCAATCCCAGCGCCTGCACCGGTACTACCGCGCTGCCATGCATCGCCAACAAGCCATGCGCCGGGCGCACAAAGCTGACGGTGCTCCAGCCCGGTAATTCGCAATCGCGCTCCAGCTGGTAGCTCATTACTTTGGGGATAGGAAGTTTGGCAATCGCGTCAAGCAAGGCTTTTTGCAAACCTTCGGCCAGGCTGGCACCGCGCACCGTGCTGTCAAAGTACAAAGCCTCGGCTTTGCCGTCCATGCGTTTTTGCAAACCGGCGATAGCCTCAGGCCCCGCGCCCAGGGCTTGCAGTTTTTTCAGCAGGGCCGGTGTGGCTTGGCCGCTGGCATCTAAGCCCACGGCCACGGGCATCAGTTTTTGCGACACCGCTTTATCAGGCGCTTGCGCGCTAACCCCGGCAACATGCACCGCCAAGCGGCGGGGTGATGCGTAATCCGTGACCGCTGCATCCGCAGACGCCAGTCCTTGCGCTTTCAGGCTGTCGGCCAGCACCGTCGCAAAAGCCAGCCCCAGTTTTTTCAGCGCCTTGGGCGGCAGTTCTTCCACAAAAAGTTCAACCAGCAGGTTTTGCGTCGTCATGCTCATGCCGCCTTCTTCGCCATTTGCGCGATCCACTCGGGCGGAGCCATCGGAAAGCCTAATCGCTCGCGGCTCTCGTAGTAGCACTGCGCCACGCCGCGCGCCAGGTTGCGGATGCGGCCCATGTAAGCAGCGCGCTCGGTCACGCTGATGGCTCCGCGTGCGTCTAGCAAATTAAAAGTGTGCGCGGCTTTGAGCACTTGCTCATACGCCGGTAAGGCCAGGGGCACGTCGATCAAATGCTTGGCTTGTTTTTCATGCGCGGAAAACGCGGTGAATAAAAAGTCGGTGTCGCTGTGTTCGAAGTTGTAGGTGGATTGCTCCACTTCGTTTTGCTTGTACACATCGCCATAGGACATGTCAGAGGTCCACTGCAAGTTGTAGACGTTGTCCACGCCTTGCAGGTACATAGCAAGGCGCTCCAGGCCGTAGGTAATTTCGCCGGTGACAGGCTTGCAGTCGATGCCACCGACTTGCTGGAAATAGGTGAACTGCGTTACCTCCATGCCATTGAGCCACACTTCCCAGCCCAGGCCCCAGGCGCCCAGGGTGGGGTTTTCCCAATCGTCTTCTACAAAGCGGATGTCGTTTTGCTTGAGGTCGAAGCCCAGCGCTTGCAGTGACCCAAGATACAAGTCCAGGATATTGGCCGGGGCCGGTTTCATGACGACCTGGTATTGGTAATAGTGTTGCAAACGGTTGGGGTTTTCGCCGTAGCGCCCGTCTTTGGGGCGGCGGCTGGGTTGCACATAAGCGGCCTTCCAAGGCTCGGGGCCGATAGCGCGCAAAAACGTCGCGGTGTGCGAGGTACCGGCGCCCACTTCCATGTCGTAGGGTTGTAAAAGCGCGCAGCCCTGCGCGTCCCAATAGGACTGCAAGGTCAAAATTATTTGCTGGAATGTCAACATGTGGTGGCTGGGGTGCGGCACGGGCGCTATGGGTTTGGCTGCTTACCAAGGTCTGCAGCGTAAGCGAGCAATTTTACGGGCCATTGCTTTGGCCGCCGAAGGCTGGCGCAAGCGCGCGCCTTGCGGTGCAAGGCTTGACGCTTCAATCTAGGCGTCTAGGTGCAAAAGCGGAAAAGGCCAAGGCGGCCAGCCCCATCAGCCAAAGCGGCCACAAGCCCCAACGCGCCGCCCACCACGCAAAAGGCGTCAGGCCTGCGCGGCCTTGCACATTCCCATGTAAGACACCGGCTGCGCCATAGGGCAGTTGCGCTTGCACCACGCCGTTGTGCGCAATGATGGCGGTAGCACCCGTATTGGTCGCGCGCAGCATGGGCAGACCAAACTCTAAAGCGCGCATGCGCGCAATGCTCAGGTGTTGATGAATCGCTAGGCCCTTGCCAAACCAAGCCAGGTTGCTGACATTGACCAGTGCAGTGGGGGCCTTGGCTGGATCGAGAAATCGCGTGGCCAGCTCTTCACCAAATAAATCTTCGTAACAAATATGCGCAGCCAAACGCTGGCCCTGCATGGCAAAAGAGGGCTGGCCCAAAGATCCGCGATTGAAGTCCCCCAAAGGAATGTGCATCAAGTTGGTAAACCACCGGAACAAGGGCGGGATGAATTCACCAAAAGGCACCAGGTGGTGCTTGTCATAGCGCTGCAATTGCGCATTAGCCGGCATAAAGCCAATGACCGAGTTGGTAAAGCCGTGTTGGCTGTCGCCCAGCGGTATGCCGAAGATGGCCGCGTGGCCATTGGTGCGCAAGCCGTCGCTCAAGCGGTCCCAATAGCCTTCTGGCAAATCCTGGGGTAGCAATGGCACAGCAGTCTCTGGCGCCACCACCAAGTCACTGCTGGCCGCTAGCAGCTGCGCTTGGTACCAGCCAAGCGCTTGCGGCACGCCGCTGGATGGTTCAAACTTTTCATCCTGCGCGATTCCGCCTTGCAAGAGCGTGACGCTGAAGCTACCGGCATCGCGCGTCCATTGGGTCCAAGCATTGGGGATCAGCTGGGGCGCAATCAAGAGCACCAACGCGGCCAGCAGTGCTGCGTTGCCCGTGGGCCGCACGCCGCCGGGCGCACGGCGACCCATCACACCCATAAGCGCTTGCGTGAAAGCTATGCCGACAAAGCCCGCCAATGCGGTGATGCCATAGGCCCCTAGCCACGGCGCAAAAAATGCCAAGGGACCGTCCACATGGGCATAGCCACCCGCGCCCCAGCCAAAACCGGTCAGCCAGGTGCCGCGCGCCATCTCGGCCATCATCCACAACAGGGCAAACAAGACCGCACCGGAAAATGCGCCGCGCCGCGCGATACGCCACCAAAGGCCCCCAGCGCACGCAAAGTAAATAGCCAACAAGGCCGCCAACAGCAGCTGCGCCAGCACGGCCAGCGGCGCGGGCATGCCGCCATACGTGTGCATAGAGGTAAACAACCACCAAAAGGTGCTGGCCAGATACGCGGTGGTAAACACCCAAGTGCGCAGTGCCGCCTGTCCTGCCGAATGTGCGCCCAAAAGAGCACCGGCCAATACGGCCATAGACAGCAATTGCAGGGCCCATTGCGGCTGGCCGTAGTCCAGCAGGCCATGCAAAGGCCAAGCCACCCCGGCTGCGTGCAGCAGGCCCGCCAGCAAGGGCATAGCAAGCTGCACGGGCTGGCGCATCACGAACTGGCGGGCGCAGCCAGGGGAGACACTTTGAACCAGCGCACCGCACCGCCACGCGTGTGCAGCACCACAAACTGCAAGCCCAACATGGTGTGGCGCTCGCCGCGCTGGGGCACATGGCCCATTTCGTGGGCCACCAGGCCGCCAATGGTGTCAAAGTCACCAGCGTCTTCGCGTGCTAGCAGGTCCACGCCAAAGGCGCTGCTTACGCGTTCCAGCGTGGCGTCGCCGTTCACCCGGAAGCTGCGGTCGGGCAGCGCAAATACGTCGCCCTCGTCGTCGTCGATATCAAACTCATCTTCGATTTCGCCGACGATTTGCTCCAGCACGTCCTCAATGGTGATCAGACCTGCCACACGACCAAACTCATCGATCACGATGGCCAAGTGGTTGCGGTTGCCTTTGAAGTCGCGCAGCAAATCGTTCAGGCCCTTGGTCTCGGGCACAAACACGGCGGGGCGCAAAAGTGCGCGGATGTTGAGCTCGGGGGCGCGCTGGAGTTTGAGCAAATCCTTGGCCATCAGGATGCCGATGATGTTTTCCCGCTCGCCCTCAAACACCGGAAAGCGTGAATGCGCGGTGTCGATCACGCTGTGTAGCAGTTCGTCCATGGGCGACTGGATGTCCAGCAAATCCATGCGTGTGGCTGCCACCATTACGTCGCCTGCCGTCATATCGGCCATGCGGATCACGCCTTCGAGCATGGCGCGGGACTGGGCGCCAATGATTTTGTTGTCCTCGGCCTCGGCCAAGGTCTCCATCAATTCCTCAGCCGAGTCCGGGCCGGGGTGCAGAAACTCTGCCAGGCGTTGCAGAAATGTTCGCTTGTCTTCTTTGTCGTGAGAATGCGCGGGGTGGGGGTCGGACACTGGCGTGGGGCAAAGCTGCCGTTTTTGCGAAGCCTCAAGGATAGCCCATTGCCGTGGCATCGCTCCATGGCGATCGACCCAGGCAAACCCTAAGAGCCAGAGCTGCCGCTGGCATCCCGAATCGCTTGCCGCGTTTCCTGAATGCCGGCCAATAAAGCCCAGACATGCCGGGCTTGTGATTTGAGTTGGTAATCCGTGTCGGCGATCTGCGCGTCCACTGCCTCGTGCCAATGTGATTGCAAGGTGGGCGAAGGCAGGCTTAAGTAGGCCTCGGACTCCGAGCCCAGGCGCTCTACCGTGGCACCGGCACGCTGCGCAATGTGCAACATGGCGGTGTTTTCGCTCAGGGCGTGGATAAACATGAGGGAAATACGGTCGTTACGCGCATGCAAAACCGCTCGCGCAAACAGCTCGGTGCCAAAGCCGCGCCCACGCCAGGCCGGCAGTACCGAGACGCCAAACTCAGCACAGCTAGCCGCCTGCGGCTCGTGGATATAGGCCAGATGCGCCATGGCAATGAGGCAAAGCTTGCGGTTGTAAATGCCAAATACACGGTCGCGCCCGAAGTCCAAGTTGGCAACATAGTGCTCGATTTGCGCGTCCTGCGCGGCGTAGCCAAAGCGCAGGTAGCGATCCGCCCCGTCCAGTGCCCGCAAGTGGGTCAGCACAGCTTGGCGGTCCTGTAGATGCAACTCGCGCACGGGTACAAAACTATCCTGGCCCTCGGTTCTGGACTTGGCGCTGAAGGCCATCATTGCAAACTGCCATGGCACCAGAACTTTGGCGAGAAACCAGTAAAACCCGGAAGTGATTGCATACATGCGACCCACTATAAGGGTTTTCCCTAGGTTGCGCCGCCATAAAGGTCAATCCCGACCTTAAAAACGACCTCACGCTGGCAAAAACCCCTCAATCGACAAATAACGCTCGCCGGTATCGTAGTTAAAGCCCAGCACTTTCGCGCCTGCGGGCAGTTCAGGCAGCTTTTGGGCAATCGCGGCCAGGGTGGCGCCGCTGCTGATGCCGACCAGAATGCCTTCTTGCGCGGCGCTGCGGCGGGCCATTTCGCGGGATGCTTCGGCTTCGACCTGGATCACGCCATCGAGCAAATCGGTGTGCAGGTTTTTCGGGATAAAGCCTGCGCCAATGCCTTGGATGGGGTGTGGTGAGGGCGCGCCGCCGGAGATGACTGGGCTTTGTGTGGGCTCGACCGCAAACACCTTCAGGCCCGGCCACTTGGCTTTAAGCACCTGCGCCACGCCGGTGATGTGGCCGCCGGTGCCCACGCCGGTGATGATGGCGTCCAGCCCCTCGGGAAAGTCAGCCAGGATTTCCAGCGCAGTGGTGCGGGTGTGGACATCCACATTGGCGGGGTTTTCAAACTGCTGCGGCATCCAGGCGCCGGGCGTGGCATCGACCAATTCCTGCGCGCGGGCGATGGCCCCTTTCATGCCTTTTTCGCGCGGCGTCAGGTCAAAGCTGGCGCCATAGGCCAGCATCAGGCGGCGACGCTCGATGGACATGCTGTCGGGCATCACCAAAATCAGTTTGTAGCCTTTGACGGCTGCCACCATGGCCAGGCCGACCCCAGTATTGCCCGAGGTGGGCTCGATGATGGTGCCGCCGGGCTGCAACACGCCGGACTTTTCCGCATCCTCCACCATGGCCAGCGCAATGCGGTCCTTGATCGAGCCGCCGGGGTTGCTGCGCTCAGACTTGATCCAGACCTGCGCATCCGGCCCGAACAGGCGGTTAATGCGGACGTGCGGCGTGTTGCCAATGGTGAGCAGGATATTGTCGGCTTTCATGGTGTCTCCGGTGTGGGGTGATGGCAGCCGCGCGGCGGCCTCGTGGGGCTGCCATTTTGGGGCAGATTGGGCTGCTTGTTGCTTATATGGATATGCCAAGGCCGATAATCGCCCCCGTGAAGCCCGCCAGACCACCGCTGGTGCAATTTGGGAAACCAAGCACTGGAGGAACGTCCGGACTGCATAGGGCGGCGTAGCAGCTAACGGCTGTCCACTGAAAACTGCGCCTGCAAGGGCGCGGCATAAGGTGAGGATTAGAGCAACAGAGACGAGTTTCGCGTCCCGGCGCAGCGCAAGTTGCGCCACGGATGCGAAGGTGAAACGGGCAATCTCTACGCGCAGCAATACCAAGTAGGCCAACGTTGACGGGGCCCCCGGAGTTGGCGGGTAGGTAGCACCGAGCTTTTGAGCGATCAAAGGCCCAGAGTAATGGTGGTCACATGCCGGGGCAACCCGGCGTGCACAGAATCCGGCTTATCGGTGGGCTTCACACTTTTTTCACGCATCAGGCGGCCACCGCTTCCTGCACAGCCTCTAGATGGAGGCGCAGATGCGCCACCATATCGGCCACCAACGCATCCAGGTCAAAGTGCGGCGACCAGCCCCAATCGGTACGGGCCACGCTGTCGTCGATGGACTGTGGCCAGCTATCGGCAATCGCTTGGCGATAGTCCGGCGCGTAGCCAATGCGAAAGCCAGGCACCTGGCGCGCGATCGCAGCAGCCAGCTCTGCCGGGGTAAAGCTCAGCGCGGCCAGGTTGTAGCTGTGGCGCTCGGCGATGCAGTGCGCAGGTGCGTCCATCAGTTCAAGCGTGGCGTGGATGGCGTCGGGCATGTACATCATGGGCAGCGCGGTGTGCGGCGCCAAAAAGCTGGTGTAGTGGCCCTTGCGCAAAGCGGCGTGAAATATCTCGATAGCGTAATCCGTGGTGCCGCCGCCGGGCGCAGTTTTCCAGCTGATGAGGCCGGGGTAGCGCAAGCTGCGCACATCCACGCCATGCACGCGGTGGTACCAAGCGCACCAGCCCTCGCCAGCGAGCTTGGAAACCCCATACACCGTGCCAGGGTCCATAACGCAATGCTGCGGCGTTTGCAGCTTGGGGCTGCCCGGCCCGAAGGCGGCGATCGAGCTGGGCCAGAAAACCCGCAACTGGTACTGGCGCGCCAGCTCCAAGACATTAAGCAAGCTGCGCATATTTAAGTCCCAAGCCCAGGCCGGGTGTTGCTCGCCGCGCGCCGACAAAGCAGCGGCCAAGAGGTAAATCTGCGTGATGCCTTGCTGGACGACCAAGCGCTGCAAAGCGTCCGCATCCGTGGCATCCAAGATGTGGTGCGCCATGCCCGCAGGCAGCGCGGCAGGTGGCGCAGCGATGTCGTTCAGCACTACGGCTTCGGCGCCGTGGCGCGCTGCTAATGCGTGGCCTAAGTCGGTACCTATTTGCCCGTTGGCGCCGATGATGAGAATGCGCGGCTTCATGCTGCGGCTCCTTCGCGCAAGATGCCCAGTTCGCGGCCTGCTTGGGCAAACGCGGCGGCGGCAAACTCCAAATCAGCGCGGCTATGCACTGCACTTACTTGCACCCGAATACGCGCTTTGCCGCGCGGCACCACGGGAAAGAAAAAGCCCACCACATACACACCCAACTCCAGCAAGCGCGCCGCCATGCGCTGCGCTAACACTGCGTCACCCACCATCACCGGGATGATCGGGTGCTCGCCCGGCGGCAATTCAAAGCCGGCGTCAAGTAATGCGCTGCGGAAATAGCGCGTGTTGTCGGCCAGCGTGTCGCGCAATGCAGTGCTGGCCTCTAGCAAGTCCAGCACGGCAATCGACGCACCAGCAATCACCGGTGCCAGCGTGTTGGAGAACAAATACGGCCGCGAGCGTTGGCGCAGCAAGGCGATCACTTCTTTGCGCCCGCTGGTGAATCCGCCGCTGGCACCGCCCAAGGCTTTGCCCAAAGTGCCGGTGATGATGTCCACTTTGCCGAACACGCCCCGATGCTGCGGCGTGCCGCGTCCGCTGGCGCCCACAAAGCCGGTGGCGTGGCATTCGTCCACACCCATAAGCACGCCGTACTGGTCGCACAAGCGGCGCATCATATCGAGCTGCGCAATCGTGCCGTCCATAGAAAACACGCCGTCGGTAAACACCAGGGTGTGGCGCACACCGGCGCTTGCGGCCTCTTGCAAACAACGTTCTAAATCGGCCATGTCGTTATGCCGGTAGCGCCAGCGCTGCGCTTTGCACAGGCGTATACCGTCGATGATGGAGGCGTGGTTCAGCGCGTCGCTGATGATGGCGTCTTGCTCACCCAGCAGCGGCTCGAATAAACCGCCATTGGCATCAAACGCTGCCGCGTACAGAATCGTATCTTCGGTGCCTAGAAATGCTGACAAACGCGCCTCTAGAGTTTTGTGCAAGTCTTGCGTGCCGCAGATAAAACGCACGGAACTCAGGCCATAGCCATGGCTGTCCAGCGCCGCGTGCGCCGCGGCCAGCACCTGTGGGTGCGACGACAGGCCCAAATAATTGTTAGCGCACAAATTAATCACCTCGCGCCGCTGGCCGTCTGCACCCACGGTATGGATGTGCGCGCCTTGCGGGCTGCCCAGCACGCGCTCTTGTTTGAACAAACCGGCCTCTTCGATGCCTGCTAATTCGTGCTCTAGGTGTTGATAAAAATCGCGGCTGTTTGCCATGTGGTTTTTCCTTTCCCTTAGGTGTGCTGGCCGTTTCGTGGACAATCGAATCCACCGTGTTCGATGGTTGTATTGTTTGTGCAGTATATCGAACATATTTCGGTATAAAGGAATTTCATGGCCTCTCGTAGTGCAAAAGCCCTCAGCGCGCCTGCGCGCCATCCGCTCCCCGCCGAGCCGCCCCGCGTGGGAGATACGCTGGCCGCACTGCGCCAGGCGCGCGCGTTGTCGCTGGACGAGTTGTCCCGCCTGGCGGGCGTGTCCAAATCCATGCTCTCGCAAATCGAGCGCGCCCAGGCCAACCCGACGGTGGCCGTGGTCTGGCGCCTGGCCAATGCCCTAGGCGTACCGCTGGCGGATTTGCTGCACCAAGCGCCCGCGCCCCAAGCCCCGGCTATCGCCCTGGTACCCGCCCACGCAACGCCGTCTCTGCGCAGCCCGGACGGCCTGTGCGAGCTACGCATCCTGGGCCCGATCGAGCTGGCCGGGCAATTTGAGTGGTATGCGCTGACGGTGCAGCCCGGCGGCGCTTTGGAGTCACAAGCCCACGAAGCGGGCACGCGCGAACACCTGACAGTGCACGGCGGCGCGCTGCAAGTGCAAGCAGGTGATGTGCAGCAAAAACTGCAAGCTGGCGAAACAGCGCGCTACGCCGTGGACTGCCAGCACAGCATCCGCAATCTGGGCAAAAGCCTGGCCACCGCTTGGTTGGTGGTAGTGCATCCAGCCTAGAAATCGCAGGCTAAAAACGCTCGTATTCCGCCAAATAGCGCCACTGTCCTGGCGCAACATCGCCCAGGCTGACGCGGCCCAAGCGGATGCGGCGCAGGGCTTGGATTTCTAAGCCAGCTAGCTCGCACAGAAAAGCGGCCAAGCCCGGATGCGCGCCTTTGACCGCCAGGCGCAAGATGCTGCGGGCCTCGCTGGCGCTGCTGACACTGATTTTGGCCACCGGCAAGCGCTGCCGTGGGTCGCGCAGTGCGCGCTCTATGGGAATCAGCGCGTCGGCTTGTACTTCGCCGCGCACCTCGACCATGAGTTCATGTTCCATCTGCGCCATGTCTTCCATCAGTTTGCGCTGTACCCGCCAATCCTGGGTAAACACCACTAGGCCGCTGGCGGCCGTTTCCAGCGGCACGCTGGCTTGTAGTTGCTTGAAGTGGCGCAGCAAAGGGCGCTGGCCGCTGGTGTCTTGCGGGCTGTGGTTGGCGGCAATGAGCAAGGTACGGGCGGTGGGCACGCTTGGCGTACGCGCTTGGCGACCGCGCACGCCGCTAGCCTGGGCGCGCGGGTTCGGGTTCGGGTTCGGGTTCGAGTTTCGGCTTTGACTTTGACTTTGACTTTGACTTTGACTTTGACTTTGGCTTTGGCTTTGGCTTGCGCTTGCGCCTGGCGCCGCGCTAGCAGGGTCTGCAGCGTCTTGCACGCCATCTGGCAAGTTGGGCGGTTTATGCAACATCAGCGTCACTTCGCCCAGCGCCATCAAGCTGGCATCTGGGTCTACGGTCACCGTATGCGTCAGCACCCGATGCTGCGGTATTTCCACCACCGCGCCGTCCACGCGCACCCAGCCGCCTTCAATGGTTTGCTCGGCCTCGCGGCGCGAGCAGCCCAGCATGTGCGCCACGCGCTTGGACAAGCGCTCGCCCTCGCCAAAATCGCCGCCACCCGCAGTTCTCGCGCCGGTGCGGCTTGACAAACGATCGGACCGCTCGCTATGGCCAGAGGCCTTGCCACCCGTGCCGTGGGTGGGCCGTGCGACCGGGGCCGCGCTCATGGCGGGCCGGCTTGGCTTTGCGCTAGCAGTTGGATGCGCTCCACATGCGCCAGCAGCGAGCGTTTGGCCACCGGCCACAGGCGCGCGTCCACATCGTCATAGGCCAACGGCAGCCATTGGTCCGGGTCGCCCGCGGGGTTGGCCTGCATCACGGCGGCGATCTTGGCCTCGCGCTTAAGGCGGTGGGCCTTGAGGTGTGCAATCGCGCCCAGTGCATCGGGCAAAGGGTGGCCGTGGGCGGGCAGGATGAATTCCACGCTGTGCTGCACACAGGCGGCATGCAACAAGTCCAGCGAGTCGAGGTAATGCGCCATATTGCCGTCGGGCGGGTCGATGACGGTGGTGCTGCCGTTGAGGATATGGTCGCCCGAAAACAGCATGCCGTCTTGCGTCATCAACAGACACACATGGTTAGCCGCGTGGCCCGGTGTGTGCAGCGCCAGCAAAGTGTGTTGCGGCGCGCCATCGGCTTGCAATTGCAAAAGTGCCCCGTGGGCCAGCACCTGGTCGGGCACAAAGTGGCTATTGGCGCGTGCAGTGGGCGCTGAGGGCATACCCCAGATCGGCGGCGTATGGCCGCTGCGCTGCGCACACAAAGCTTGCAGCGGCGCGGCGCCTGGCGAATGGTCGGCATGCGAGTGGGTGCAAACAATCGCCTGGATATGGCCGCCGCTTCCATCCGCATGGCGCGCCGCGTCCCACAAGCGGGCGATATGGTCGCTGTCGGCAGGGCCGGGGTCGATGACGAAATAGCCGGTGGCCGCATCGCCCACCAAATAGCTATTGGTGCCCGGCCCGGTCATGAAGCCGGGGTTGGGCGCGGTCAGGCGTTGCAGGTTAGCGAGCAAAGGCACGGGGCGCGCGCTTTGCCATTCGCCGGGTGCGGGCAGCGCGCCAGCGGCATGGGCAAGGATCTGGGAACTTCGGGGCATGGCGGCATTGTGCAGGCAAATACGCACAGGCCTGCAACATGCCATTGCGCGGGCGCGGGCTACACCATTGCTTTGCCAAAGGTAAGTCACCTGCGCCACGCCTGATAATCGGGGCTATGCGAATTCCGTTTACCAAGATGCACGGCGCCGGCAATGACTTTGTGGTGCTCGATGCAACACGCGGACCCTTGGGGCTGAGCCCGGCGCATTACCGCTTTTTGGGCGACCGCCATAGAGGCGTGGGCGCGGACCAGATATTGACGGTGGGGCCTTCGCCAGCGGCGGGCATTGATTTTGAATACAGCATCCACAACGCAGACGGCAATCAGGTGGAGCAATGCGGTAACGGTGCGCGCTGTTTTGCGCGCTTTGTGCGCGAGCAAGGCCTGAGCGATAAAACACGTTTGCGCGTAAAGACGATGAAGGGCGTGATTGAGCCCGAACTCCATGCCGATGGCCGCGTGACGGTGGACATGGGGCCACCTTGTTTTGATCTGCACGCCATCGGTTTTGACGCGCAGGGTTTGCAGGCACAGGTTTTGGGCGATTGGCAATATTGGCCCTTAAGCCTGACTACTACCGATAGCGTGCACATAGGCGCAGTGTCCATGGGTAACCCGCATGCGGTGCAAAGGGTGGACGATGTGGACAGCGCGCCGGTGCACACGCAAGGGCCGCTGATTCAGCAACATGCGCGTTTTATCCACCAGGTCAATGCCGGTTTTATGCAGATCGTGAGCCGCCAGCAGGTGCGCTTGCGCGTGTACGAGCGCGGTGTGGGCGAGACCCTGTCGTGCGGCAGCGGCGCTTGCGCGGCGGTGGTCGCGGGCAAGCGCTGGGGCTTGCTCGATACGCAGGTCGATGTGCACACGCGCGGCGGCGTATTGACGATTGCCTGGGCCGGTGGCGATGCACCGGTGCTGATGACCGGCCCGGCCACTACGGTGTACCGCGGCGAGATTGAACTGCCAGACCATTTTTAACCAAGTCTTTCACTACAAGAACGCCATGAACACACCTAGCGACTCCGATTTGAACAACCCGATTACCGAAGACGACATCGCCAATTACCTGGCCAATACGCCGGACTTTTTTCTCCGCCATGCAGACTTGCTAGCCGCCGTGCAAATCACCAGCCCGCATAGCCACCGCGCCGTCAGCCTGCAAGAGCGCCAGGCCGAAATGCTGCGCGAGAAAATCAAATTGCTCGAATCGCGCATCATGGAAATGATCCGCCACGGCAATGACAATGTGCTGCTCTCGGACAAGATACTGCGCTGGGCGCGCGGGCTCTTGCTGGTGCCACAGGCGCAAACCTTGCCAGGCATGATTAGCCAAGAAATCCGCGACCAGTTTTCGGTGCCGCAAGTGGCGCTGCGCTTGTGGGGCCTGGACAGCGAATACGCCGACAGCGCGTTTGTGCAAGGCGTGAGCGACGAGGCCAAGTTATTTGCCTCGTCCTTGAGCGAGCCGTTTTGCGGTCTGAACACCGGCTTTGAAGTGACCGCCTGGCTCGACAAGCCGGACACCGCTGCCTCGATCGCCATCATCCCCTTGCGCAGCGGCGATGCGAGCAGCAGCGCACCGGCTTTTGGCATGCTGGTGCTGGCCTCTATGGATGCGCAGCGCTTCCATGGCGGCATGGGCACCGACTTTTTATGCCGCATCGGCGAGGTGGCGAGCGCCGCCTTGAGCCGCTTGCGTTAAAGCGCCCCAGCGGCACAGCGCGTGGCCACCGACAGCGAACTGGTCGAGCGCTACCTGGAATACGTGCGCACGGAAAAGCGGCTTGCGCAACGCACCGTCGAGTTGTACGCCTTGGACCTGGGCAAGCTGCAAGGCTTTGCTGCCGATTCGGTGCCTCTTGGCGCCAGCCCCGCGTCAGCCGGCGGGCAAAGCAAAAGCGGCAATGAAGCGAAAAACACAGGCACCCCGGCGCTGACGCTCTGCGAAGTCAGCCACCACCACATCCGCCGCTGGATCGCTATGATGCACAGCGGCGGTCGCAGCGGGCGCGGCATTGCCTTGATTTTGAGTGGCTGGCGCGGCTTTTATGTCTGGCTGGGCCGCCAGGGCCTGGTCGCCAGCAACCCGGTGCAAGACGTGCGCGCGCCCAAAGCGCCCAAGCCCCTGCCCAAGGCCATGGGCGTTGATGACGCGGTGCAGTTTGCAGACTTTCAGAGCGAAGACGGTGCCTGGTTTGAAGCGCGCGACGCCGCCATGGTGGAGCTGCTCTACGGCAGCGGCCTGCGCGTGGGCGAGCTGGTGGGGTTGGATGTGCAGCCCGGCCCGCAGGCCAAAGGCTGGATCGACTTGCAAGAGGCGCAGGCCCATGTGCTGGGCAAAGGCGCCAAACGGCGCGCGGTGCCGGTCGGCAGCGCGGCCTTGCGCGCGCTGGAGCGCTGGCTGGCGCTGCGCGCCACGCCGCCCGGCCAGCCGCCGACCACAGTCGGATTAGACCCAGCCAGCCCTGCCGGAACCGATATAACGCGATCGCCGCAAGCGGCCTTGTTTACCGGGCGCAATGGCACGCGCCTGAGCGCGGCCTCGGTGTGGCAGCGCCTGCAAAGGCGCAGCCAGCTGGCACACACCAGCGCGCCGGTACATCCGCACATGCTGCGCCATTCCTTTGCCAGCCACGTGTTGCAGTCCAGCAGCGACCTGCGCGGCGTGCAGGAGTTGCTCGGTCACGCCAATATCAGCACGACCCAGGTCTACACCCGGCTGGATTTCCAGCATTTGGCCAAGGCCTACGACGCAGCCCATCCGCGCGCCAAATCCAAGTAAACCGCTAGCCAATGACCGGCACAATTCGCTTAGCACGAAACGCCGCGTTTTTGTCTATTTTTTTGGACTTGTTCACAAAAATTATTGCCTTACATGACTGTAGGGCTGAACCCGTCGAAAACCGTGCCAAGCTGCGCGGTGCGTGCTAAGTCATTGATTTTCATAGCAATGCAAATTTGCTTTTTTTCAAGGCATCGCGTCGAAAGCCTTGATTTTCCGAGGATTTTTGCTCGCGAGTTACAGATATCAACAAAGTTATCCACAGATTAGGCGAACAGTCATCTAAACTGTTTCAAATCAATGACTTAAGCCCTTTTCCGACAGTCTGCTTCAGATGCGCAGGCTAAGCGGGATTTTCACTTCACAGCGTGAAAAATGCTACTTTTATGCGCCAAAACGGCAGGCACAATGCGCAAGCGGCGTAAAAGTGGGGCGAAGGGCACAAAGGCACACCTAGGGGTCGCCATAGAGGGCTTGCCATGGGGCAAACTCTTTGGAGTTATGCACATCGGGGTGCGCCCTCCGAGCCGGTCGGCTATGTCCTGCTGCCAGCTAAGCACGCACGGGATAATCCAGCTAAGTGATTGATTTGTAATGGATTTAGTTTTTGCTCAATTTTTAAGCAGGGTAAAGATATGCTGATTTTTAGAGGGTGGACGGAGTTTAGATGGGGCATATCCCCAAAGTTATCCACAAAATCTGGGCATAAACCAACGGTGCCAATCAGATCAAGGACTTAGCCTGTTTTCCTGCCGTTTTTTATGTACAAGAGGTCCCATGTGTGATTGGCATGCGGTGGTGTGCGCCGCACCGGGTTGGCCATGAGCGCCTGGCTGCCCGTACTGGTCCACACCCCGGCCTATGCGTCCCTGGGCTCGGTGCTGACCTACCGGCACCGGGAGGTGCTACCGGCCGGTACGCTGGTGCGGGTGCCCTTGGGCGCGCGCGAAACCTTGGGAGTGGTGTGGGACGCTGCCGCCGACGAAGAAGCCAGCGGCGAAATCGATCCCAGCAAAGTGCGCGACATCTGCGAAGTGCTGGACACGGTCCTGCCCCTGGCCCAGGCATGGCAGCAATTGGTGCGCTTTGCGGCGCGCTACTACCAGCGTTCAGCGGGCGAGGTGGCGCTGGCCGCGCTGCCGCCGCAGCTGCGCGAGCTATCTAGCTTGCAACTACAGCGCAAAGCCGCCCGGCTGCAAAAAGCGCTGGGCTTGCAAACGCCTACGGCCAAAGGGTCGCGCACGAGAAAAGTGGTCGCTGAGGAAGCGAGCACTGACACGGCTCAGTCTCCAACCCACGCCCAAGCTCGGGCGCAAGCCTCAAGCAAAGCCCTCAGCGTCGAGCAAACCGAAGTCCTGGCGCAGATAGAAACCCACAGCGGGCCTTTTTTGCTGTTTGGCGCCACTGGCAGCGGCAAAACCGAGGTGTATTTACAGGCGGTAGAGCAGTTGCTGGCACGCGAGCCACAGGCGCAAGCGCTGGTTATGGTGCCCGAGATCAACCTGACGCCGCAGCTCGAAGCCCGCTTTATCGAGCGCTTTGCACCGCAATGGGGGCTGCAGGCGGTGGTCAGCCTGCACAGCGGCATGACACCGGCGCAGCGCCTGACGGCCTGGCTGGCGGCGCACCAGGGCGGCGCGCGCATTGTGCTGGGCACACGCATGGCGGTGTTTGCGTCCATGCCGGGTTTGCGCCTGATTGTGGTGGACGAAGAACATGACCCGAGCTACAAAAGCGGCGAAGGCGCGCGTTATTCGGCGCGCGATCTGGCGGTCTATCGGGGCAAGCTGGAGGGCGCCAAAGTGGTTTTAGGTTCGGCCACGCCCTCGCTGGAATCCTGGTTTCACAGCCGCCCGGCCAGCGAAGGCGGGCGCTATTTGCGCCTGCACATGCCCAGCCGCATTGGCGCACAGGGACAGAGCCTGCCGCTGGTGCGCCGGGTAGATATGACGCACCAGCCCCGCAACGCGGTGTTTTCATTGCCCCTGCTGGAGGCGATCAAAGAACGCATTGCGCGCGGCGAGCAGTGCTTGGTTTTTCTTAACCGGCGCGGCTACGCGCCGGTGCTCCACTGCAGCGACTGTGGCTGGAAAAGCGCCTGCGGGCATTGCAGCGCGTTTCGGGTATTCCACAAAAACGACCGCACGCTGCGCTGCCACCACTGCGGCCACAGCGAACGCGTGCCGCGCACTTGCCCGGGCTGCGGCAATCCGGACATTCTGACTTTGGGGCGCGGTACCGAACAAATCGAAGAGTTGCTTGCCGAACTCCTATCCGATGTCCGCCGCCCCGGCACCCAAACTGCGGAGCAACCCGATGGCGAGCCGGTACGCATGGGCCGCATTGATGCAGACACCACGCGCCTCAAAGGCTCGCTACAAAGCCAGCTGGCGGCGGTGCATGCAGGCGAAGTCGATGTGCTGGTCGGCACCCAAATGATTGCCAAAGGCCATGACTTTCGGCGTATTACGCTAGTCGCTGCCATCAACCCGGACAGCGCTTTGTTTTCCAGCGACTTTAGGGCGCCTGAGCGCCTGTTTTCGCTGCTGCTGCAAGCCGCGGGCCGGGCCGGGCGCGATGCCGCGCTGGGCGCGCACAGCGAGGTGTGGGTGCAAACTTTTCAACCCACCCACCCGGTGTATGTTGCCCTCAAAAATTACGACTATCCCAGCTTTGCACACAGCCAATTGCTAGAGCGCGAACAAGCAGGCATGCCGCCCTTTAGCTACCAAGCCCTGGTGCGCGCCGACGCCCGCAGCCAAGAGGCAGCCCAGGCTTTTTTGAACACGGCGCGTAAGCGCGCAACAACCGAGATGGCGCAATGGCCTGGCTGGGCAGAGGCATTGGAGCAAGTGATGCTGTATCCGGCCGTACCCATGGCCATGCAACGCGTAGCCAATGTGGAGCGCGCGCAAATGCTGGTGGAAAGCCCTTCGCGCAATGCCTTGCAAAGTTTTTTGGTCGCGTGGCAAGAAGTGCTGCACGCCAGCCGCAGCGACCCGGCCAGCAAAGGCCTGATCCGCTGGGCTATTGATGTGGATCCCTTGGCTATTTGATTGAGCATGAAGTCATAGATTGCAGCGGCCTGCGGCCTCGCAATGGCGGCTTTGGGCTTGATCGCTTGGCTACGCTTGGAATGACAGGTTTGGGCTTATGCAGCCCCGCTTAGCCCGTCATCATCGCCACAGCGGCGGCAAACGTAAAAAACGCCATTGCGGTGGACACCAAAATAATGCGGGCGATGCGCCCGTTATTCGCGCCAAAGCGCTCGGCCAGCATAGATACATTGCTGGCGCTGGGCAGCGCCGCCACCAGCACCATCACGGTGAGCGCCGAGTCGGCCAAGGGCACATCCATGGCCTGCGCGAGCAAGCCTGCCGATAGCACCAGCAGAGGATGAATCAGCAGTTTAATCGCCACCACCGGCAGCACATCGGCCCAGGGCACGACAGGGGCCTGGCCTTCTTGCGCCATGATTTGAGACCGCGCCAGCACTGCGCCAATGGTGAACAAAGCCACCGGCGAAGCGCAATCGGCCAATAGGCCCAAAGTGGCATCCACTGGGCCGGGCAAAGCCAAACCAAACGCCGAGGCCAGTGCGCCACTCAAGATGGCCCAAAGCATCGGGTTGGTAGCCACGCCGCGCAAGGCATTGCGCGCGGCCTGCGCCGGGCTGACGCGCTGTTCATCGTCACCGGCCGTCGTACCCAGCCCGCCTAGGCGCGACAAGGCTATGCACAAAGACGTGGTAACCACCAGGTCCACCAATATCGTGACGATGGCCGTACCTGCCGCCTGCTTGCCCAAAAGCGCCACCAGCAGTGGAACACCTAAAAAACCGGTGTTTGGAAATGCGCCCACCAAGGCACCAAAAGCCGCGTCATTCCAGCCGATGTGCCCGCGCAAGGTAATGCCAATCACCAGGGCCACAACACTCAAACCACACACCAAATAGGTGATGCTGGCGACAGGGTCTAGCAACTGCGCAATCGGCGTATTGGCCCCGAAACGGTACAGCATGCAGGGCAGCGCAAAAAAAAGCACAAAGGTATTGAGGCCCGCAATCGCCACCAGAGGGAGCATCTGGCGTCTGGCGGCGGTGTAACCGCATAAAACCAAAGCAAAAAACGGAAAGGTGACTTCAAAGATTTCCAGCATGCCCCGATTGTCAAGGCAAATGCGCGCGCGGCCTGCCGTTAAGATGCGCGGCCTTTTGAGTTTGCCTATTACCGGCCTTTGCCGACGCCTCGCGCATGTCTTCCCCCCACAACGCCATGAACACTGCCCAGCAGGAGGCGGTCAACTTTATGCACGGCCCCTGTCTGGTGCTGGCCGGTGCCGGTTCGGGCAAAACCCGCGTGATCACGCACAAAATCGCACGGCTAATTCAGGTGGGCATGCCGGCACAAAAAATTGCGGCGATTACCTTTACCAACAAAGCCGCCGCCGAGATGCGCGAACGTGCCAAAACCCTGATTGGCAAAGCAGCGCAAGAAGTATTGATCTGCACCTTTCATGCGTTGGGCGTGCGTATGTTGCGCAGCCATGGTGCGGTGCTTGGGCTAAAGCCCCACTTCAGCATTCTGGATACCTCGGATGTCACCAGCATCTTGAAAGACGCCGGTGGCAGCACCGACTCTGCCACCGCGCGCAACTGGCAATGGACGATTAGCGCCTGGAAGAGCGCAGGCCTCAACGCCGAGCAAGCCTTGGCGCAGGCCGCCGATGAAGACCAGCGCCAGGCCGCGGTCATCATGGGGCGCTATGAAGAACGCTTGAGCGCTTACCAAAGCGTGGACTTTGACGACTTGATCAGCCTGCCGCTCAAGCTCTTGCGCGAATACCCCGAGGTGCGCGCCCAATGGCAAGCTTTTGCCGGACATGTACTCGTGGATGAATACCAGGACACCAATGCCACGCAATACGCCATGCTCAAGTTGTTGGTCGGTTGCGAGCCCGATGGCGGCCTGGCGCCGGGGCGCGATGCGGCGCGCTTTACCGCGGTGGGCGATGACGACCAAAGTATTTACGGCTGGCGTGGTGCCACCTTGGACAATCTGCGTTTACTGCCGCAGGATTTTCCAGACCTTAAGGTTATTAAGCTGGAGCAAAACTACCGCTCTACCGCCGCCATCTTGCGCGCCGCCAACAACGTGATTGCGGCCAACCCCAAGTTGTTCCCCAAAAACCTATGGAGCGACTTGGGCGAGGGCGAGCCAGTGCGCGTGGTCGATGCCGATAGCGAAGACCATGAGGCCGAACGCGTAGTAGCACGCATCCAGAGTTTGCGCGCCGAGGGCACGCTGGCGCAAGCGGGCCTGCAATTTAAAGAGCTACGCGACTTTGCGGTGCTCTACCGCGCCAACCACCAGGCCCGGCCTTTTGAAAAAGCGCTACGCAAAGCGGGCATTACGTACAAGGTATCGGGCGGGCAAAGCTTTTTTGAACGCGCCGAAATCCGCGACCTGTGCGCCTGGCTGCGTCTGTGGGCCAATAACGACGACGACCCGGCGTTTTTGCGCGCGGTCACCACGCCTAAGCGCGGTATCGGCCACCAGACTTTGGGTAGCCTGGGTACCTTTGCCAGCCGTTACAAGCTCAGCCTATTTGAAGCCTTGTTTTCATCGTCGCTGGGCTCGGTGTTGTCCAGCCGCGCGGTAGGCAGTTTGCACGAGTTTGGCCGCGCAGTGAACGATTTGCAATTTCGTTCCAAGCACACCGAAGGCGCGGTAAACGCCTTGCTGTTTCTCAAAACTTGGTTGAGTGATATTGCCTACGAAAAACATTTGTACGACACCGAAGACAGCCCGCAAATTGCCGCTGTCAAGTGGGCCAATGTGATGGAGTTTTGCGACTGGATGGCGCAGCGCTGCGGCGGGCAGATGGACGACGACATCTTGATCACGCAGCGCGCCAGTAAAAATTTGCTGGACGTGGCGCAAAACATCGCACTTTTATCTACTTTGACTGAGCGTGAAAAAGACCAAAACGTGGTGACGCTATCTACCCTTCACGCCGCCAAAGGCCTGGAGTGGCCGCATGTGATGCTGGTGGGCGTGACCGAGGGCATGCTGCCTTTCAAGATGGAAGAGGCAGGCAAAGCCAGCGCGGATAAAGCAAGCGATGAAGCGCACGATGAAGCCGCCGCGCTGGTGAGCGCAGACCTGGCGACACGCTTGCAAGAGGAGCGGCGTTTGATGTACGTGGGTATTACCCGCGCCCAGCGTACGCTATCGGTCAGTTGGACGCGGCGGCGCAAAAAAGGACGCGACACGATTGCCGCGCAACCGAGCCGCTTTATTGCCGAGATGGCCTTGGACAAAGCCACCATCAAAGAAGACCCGCGTGAAAAGCTGCGTGCATTGCGCGCCGAGTTTGCAGCGCGTGCGGCCGCAGCAGCAGAAAAGAAACCAGCGTGATGCACAAGGCACACAGCTTAGCAACTGGACGTTTCCCGCGATGCGCTTCACGTGGCTTTGCTGGGACCATCGACGCGGCTGTGCTTTGCCCTTGCGGGCTTTAAACAAACTCTCCCTCCACCAGCGGTAGCCCCTTTGTCTTATCTGAGCATCCTGCAAGAAGTATTTGGCTACGACTCTTTTCGCGGGCCGCAGCAAGCCATCATTGAGCATGTAGGCGGTGGTGGCGATGCGCTGGTGTTGATGCCCACGGGTGGCGGCAAATCGCTGTGTTACCAAATTCCAGCGATTGCACGCCAGCGTGCCGGGCATGGCATCACGGTGGTAATTTCGCCGCTGATCGCTTTGATGCACGACCAGGTGGGCGCACTGCATGAAGCGGGCGTTAGCGCTGCTTTTCTCAATTCCACGCTATCGGGCGAAGAGGCCCATCAGGTTGAACAGCGCCTGTTGCGCGGGGATGTGACGCTCCTGTACGCGGCCCCCGAACGTGTGACCACACCGCGTTTTTTAGCGCAACTCGATTCGCTGTTCGAACGTGGGCAACTGAGTCTGTTTGCGATTGACGAGGCGCATTGCGTGAGCCAATGGGGCCACGACTTTAGACCCGAGTACCGCGCACTCACGGTGCTGCACGAACGCTACCCCGGCGTGCCGCGCATGGCCTTGACGGCTACCGCCGACGACCTGACCCGCGCCGACGTCTTGGAGCGTTTGCAACTCGAGCAAGCGCGCGCTTTTATCAGCAGCTTTGACCGGCCCAATATCCGTTACACGATTGTGGAAAAACGCGAAGGCAGCACGCAGTTGCTGCGCTTCATTGAAGGCGAACATGCGGGCGATGCGGGCATTGTGTACTGCCAGTCACGCAAGAAGGTGGAAGACATTGCCGACATGCTGGTCCAGGCCGGCATCAAAGCCTTGCCTTACCACGCCGGTCTGGACAGCAAAGTGCGCCAGACGCACCAGGACCGCTTCTTACGCGATGAGGGAATGGTGATGGTGGCGACGATTGCGTTTGGCATGGGTATCGACAAGCCCGATGTGCGCTTTGTGGCGCATTTGGACATGCCCAAAAACATCGAAGGCTATTACCAGGAGACCGGGCGCGCCGGGCGCGATGGCCTGAGCGCCAACGCCTGGATGTGCTACGGCCTGCAAGACGTGGTGAACCAGCGCCGCATGATCGACGAAGGCCCGGCGCAAGAGGACTTTAAGCAGGTCATGCGCGGCAAGTTAGAGGCGCTTTTAGGTCTGGCCGAGGCCACTGATTGCAGGCGGGTTCGCTTGCTGGCCTACTTCGGCCAGGCTAGCTCAGCCTGCGGCAATTGCGACAACTGCCTGCACCCGCCCGCGGTGTGGGACGGCAGCGAGGCGGCGCAAATGCTGCTGTCCACCATCTACCGCATCCAGCAACGCAGCGGTATCAGCTTTGGTGCCGGGCACTTGATGGACGTTGTGCGCGGCAAGCGTAGCGAAAAAGTGCTGCAACACGGCCATGAAAGCTTGAGCACTTTCGGCGTAGGCCAGGCATTAACCGAGTTGCAACTGCGCGGCGTGTTGCGTCAATTGTTGGCGCTGGGCGCCGTTATGGTCGATGTACAGGCATTCAATACCCTGGTGCTGACGCCCCAGGCGCGCCCGATACTGAAGGGTGAGCAAGCGGTGCGGCTGCGCGAATCGCTGTCCACGCCCAAGGTGGCGAAGGTGAAAGCGGTCAGCGGTGCAGCGGCCCTGAAGGCGCCGGTGGACCTGGACACTGCCGGTCTGGCGCGCTACGCGGCCCTCAAGGCTTGGCGCGCTGAAGTGGCGCGGGAACACAATTTACCGGCCTATGTCATCTTCCACGACGCCACGCTGGCGACTATTGCTCAGCTTGCACCCCAGTCGATTAGCGACTTGCAGGGCATCAGCGGCATGGGGGTGAAAAAGCTGGAGGCCTATGCCAGCGAGGTCTTGCGCGTGGTGGCTCAGGCGTAAAAAACCCCGCGGTGCGGGGTTTGGGTGCCGGTCAGCGGTTCGGCTTGGGGACCTGGGCGCCTGTCTTGGAAGGGCTTGGCCGCTTCTGGGCGGGCCGTGCCTTAGGCGGGCGGACCGGTTTAATGCCGCTGGAAGCTGCTTTCGTAAGCCACGGCAGCGCCGCTCAAGGTATTTTGGAGGCGGGCGATGGCTTTGTGGTGGCGCGGGTCCGAGGCGTGTTGGCGGTGGTGTTGCAAAAGGGTTTGCACCTTGGCGCGGCAGACATCAAGCGCACCGGCGAAATTCAGGGCAATATAGGCCGAATGGTCGGCCCGGGTCTGGCGGTATTCGTCCGACCAGTAGTTGAACAACTGCCACTGGTAAGTGCCTTTTTCGGGCATTTGGATTGCGGTTTTTTGCATAGCAGCCAAAAAGTGGAAGCCCCTAAGGGCACAAACGCCACAAGAAAAGTGGCGCCCACCTATCACGCGCCAGCCCTGCGGGCGGTTGACAGCGCCTGTGTAAATTTTTGCAGCCGGGGCTTTGCGCTGGGGCCTTGGCGGCGGGTTTTTGCGCCCGGTGATGCCGGCTTGGGTCTAAAATCTAATGCTGCTTCTGGCCTTGATGGCCTTGATGGCCTTATTTTGAAAGCCCTTTTATGTCCAACTCCCCCACCCAAGCCCCTGAAGACCACGAACACGACTCGATTGAAGACATCGTCCCGATGATGCCTATCGTCTTGCCTCTCGGCGGCGCTGTGCTGATGTTTTTGCTGGCCTTCATCGCGGTCAGCATGGCCTGATCAGCCCGTTTTGGTGCGCCAGCACCCTAATGCGCGGTGCTGCAAATAGAAGTTTTTATGGCCTTTTTCTCCCTGTTTTCCCCGCTCCGAGGGCGCTTTGTCGCCTTGCTGATAGCCTTGTGCTGTGCCTACAGCGGAGCGGCTATTGCCGCGGAAACTGCCCCCGCCGCCTGCCCACCGCTGCTGCAAAAAAGCTTTAAGCGCCTGCAAGACGACGCCCCCCAAAACCTGTGCCAATACGCCGGCAAAGTGCTGCTGGTGGTCAATACCGCCAGCTATTGCGGCTTTACGCCGCAGTACGAAGGCCTGGAAAAACTCTATGCCCAGTACGGCGGCAAAGGCCTGGTGGTGTTGGGATTTCCGTCCAATGACTTTGGCGAGCAAGAGCCCGGCAAGGGCAAGGATATTGCCGATTTTTGCTACAACACCTACGGGGTGAAGTTCCCGATGTTCGAAAAAACCGTGGTCAGCGGCAAAGCCGCCAACCCGCTGTTTGCCGAATTGGCCAAAGCCGGTGGCGGCAGCCCGAAGTGGAATTTTTATAAATACCTGGTAGGGCGCGATGGCAAGCTCATTGATAGTTACTCCAGCGTTACCAAACCAGACAGCAGCGGCCTAGCCAAAGACATCCAAAAAGCCCTGGCCCAGCCCTAGGAGCCCAGCAGCTTAGGCCACAAACAGGCCCAAGGACCCGACCCCTCGCTTACGCAGCCCAAAACCGCTTCGACAAGGGGAAAACGCGCCCAGCGCTATAGGATTTTGCGGGCGCCAGCCCCCGCCCGAATGGGCGCAAAGCATGCCTTTACCCCTGCCTGGACCCTTGGAACTATGCGCTTTAAGCATAACTATCAGCTGTAACCGTCTTGTAACTTGGGTACCCCTTCCTAGAATCTATTCCCCGCAGGCCGTCTTGCGGCGGTTTACCAGAGCTCCGGTCACGCGCCCGGCGGGGGTTGTGGCAAATCAGATTTTTAACTTTAGGAGCCCCTCCCATGAATGCAATCTCGACGCCAGGACTGGACCTCAAAGCCCCTGCCTATGTGAAAAACCCGCGCCTGATCGCCTGGGTAAGCGACATGGCGAGTTTGTGCAAACCCGCCGCCATTCACTGGTGCGATGGCTCGCAAGAGGAATACCAGATGTTGTGCCAACGCCTGGTCGATGCGGGCACGTTTACCAAGCTTAATCCGGCCAAGCGCCCCAATAGTTTTTTAGCCTTATCCGATCCCAGTGACGTGGCGCGCGTGGAAGACCGCACCTATATTTGCAGCGAGAAAAAAGAAGACGCCGGCCCCACCAATAACTGGATGGCCCCGACCGAAATGCGCGCCACTTTGCAACCTTTGTTTGACGGTTGCATGCGCGGACGCACCATGTATGTGGTGCCGTTTTCTATGGGCCCGCTGGGTTCGCACATCGCACATATCGGCATTGAATTGAGCGACAGTGCGTATGTCGCAGTCAACCAGCGCATCATGACGCGCATGGGCCGTGCGGTCTATGAGGTGCTCGGCACGGACGGCGACTTTGTGCCTTGCATGCACACTGTCGGCGCGCCACTGGGAGCTGGACAAGCCGATGTGAAATGGCCATGCAACACAACCAAGTACATCGTGCACTATCCGCAAACACGCGAGATCTGGTCTTACGGTTCGGGCTACGGCGGCAATGCTTTGCTGGGTAAAAAATGTTTTGCACTGCGCATCGCTTCCACCATGGGCCGCGCCGATGCCAACGCGGGTAGCACCGGCTGGCTAGCCGAGCACATGCTGATTTTGGGCGTGACCAATCCGCAAGGAAAAAAATACCATGTTGCCGCAGCCTTCCCCAGCGCCTGCGGCAAAACCAATTTCTCCATGCTGGTACCGCCTGTCGGTTTCGAAGGCTGGAAGGTCAGCACGATTGGTGATGACATCGCTTGGATCAAACCGCACAGCGATGGCCGCATGTACGCCATCAACCCGGAGGCCGGCTACTTCGGCGTTGCACCCGGCACCAATTACCACACCAACCCCAATTGCATGGCCAGCTTGGGCCACGACGTCATCTTCACCAACGTCGCACTCACCGACGACGGCGATGTGTGGTGGGAAGGCATGGAAAAAGACGACGGCAAAATGCCCGCGCATTTGATCGATTGGCAGGGCAAAGACTGGACACCTGCGATTGCCAAAGAAACCGGCGCCAAAGCCGCCCACCCAAACTCGCGCTTTACCGTGGCCGCCACCAACAACCCGGCGCTGGACAGCGCATGGGACGATGCCAACGGCGTGCCCATCGACGCCTTTATCTTTGGCGGTCGCCGCTCCACCACCGTGCCGCTAGTCACCGAAGCGCGCAACTGGGTAGAAGGCGTGTACATGGCGGCCACCATGGGCTCGGAAACCACGGCAGCCGCTGCGGGTCAACAAGGCGTGGTGCGACGCGATCCCTTTGCAATGCTGCCCTTTACCGGCTACAACGTGAGCGACTATTTTCAGCACTGGCTCAACATCGGCCAAAAAATGGGCCAGGCCGGCGCCAAGCTACCGGCGATTTACTGCGTCAACTGGTTCCGCAAAGACGTTGATGGCAAATTTGTGTGGCCTGGCTATGGCGAAAACATGCGCGTACTCAAATGGATGATTGAGCGCATCGAAGGCAAAACCATGGGCGTGGACAATGGCTTTGGTATCAGCCCGGCTTTTGACGAAATCACCTGGACCGGGCTAGCGTTCACCAAGGCGCAGTTCGCTACTGTGACCAGTTTGGACAAGGCCGACTGGAAAACCGAAATCGCTTTGCATACCGAGCTGTTTAAGCAGTTGGCCTACCACTTGCCGGCGCAACTGGAAACCACCAAAGCGCAGTTGGAGCAGCGCCTGGCGGCTTAAAGCTTGGTCCGCTGTGGCTGGCCCTGCGCGCCGGCCGAGGCACGGTAGGACCCATGGCTTTCATGGCTTGCTGCGTTGCTTGGGCTCCTTGCAGCGAGATCGGCCTGGCCGTGCAGGGCCGCCGCAGGCGCTTCTGTGTGACTCGCACAGAGGCGCAAGCCCAAGCCATGCAGCCAACGGCAACTGCGCCGCCGCCATGGCGATGGGCGCGCGAGTCTGGAAATTATTTTGTCAGCACCTGAAATATTTATCAACAAAACGAGGGTTTTCACTAGGTGCGGTCAAAATCGACGAACTAATAATGTCATACAGGTATTATTTACGTGCCTACTTTTACTTTTGATTGGAGCCCATCTTGATTGACAACAAAATCCCACGCCGTCGCAACCTACTGAAAGGTATGGCAATTGCTGCTGGCGCAATGTCTGCCCCTATGATCGCCAAGGCGCAAACTGGCCCGATTTCCATGCGGTGGCAGAGCACCTGGCCTGCCAAAGACATTTTTCATGAGTACGCCCAAGATTACGCCAAAAAAGTCAATGACATGACCGGCGGCGATTTGAAGATCGAAGTGTTGCCCGCAGGTTCTGTGGTGCCTGCCTTCGGTTTGCTCGAAGCAGTGTCCAAAGGCACATTGGACGGCGGTCACGGCGTGTTGGGCTACCACTACGGTAAGCAAAACGCTTTGGCTTTGTGGAACTCAGGCCCTGCCTTCGGTATGGATGCCAACATGCTGTTGTCATGGCACAAGTACGGCGGCGGCACTGAGTTGCTGGCTAAGTTGTACGCGTCGATCGGCGGCAACGTGCAGTCTTTCTTGTACGGCCCCATGTCCACACAGCCCTTGGGCTGGTTTAAAAAGCCCATCACCAATTCATCTGACTTCAAAGGTTTGAAATTCCGTACCAACGGTTTGGCGATTGACCTATTCACCGCCATGGGCGCTGCAGTTAATGCCTTGCCAGGTGGTGAGATCGTGCCTGCGATGGATCGTGGATTGCTCGACGGCGCTGAGTTCAACAACGCCACATCAGACCGTATCTTGGGCTTCCCCGATGTGTCTAAGGTGTGCATGCTGCAAAGCTACCACCAAAGTGCTGAGACCTTTGAGATCATGTTCAACAAGACCAAGTACGACGCGTTGCCAGCCAAGATGAAGGCCGTGATTGCAGGTGCAGTAGAGGCCGCTTCTGCTGATATGTCTTGGAAGGCCGTGGACCGTTACTCTCACGACTACATCGAGTTACAAACCAAAGACAAAGTCAAGTTCTACAAAACACCAGATTCCATTTTGCAAGATCAACTCAGACTTTGGTCTGAAATTTTGGAGAAAAAGTCTGCCGAAAACCCATTGTTCAAGGAAATTGTGGAATCGCAAAAAGCGTTTGCAATGCGTGCCGTGAAATGGGACCAAGACACCAATATCAGCCGACGCATGGCAGTGAGCCACTTCTTTGGCGCGAAAAAAGCTTGATTTTTTAAACCCGTCTCCCTCGCTGTCCAGGACATCCTGGACAGTGACTTATACTTTTTAGCCATCCAGGAAGTCTTGGATGGCTAATTTTTTATGTGGTTCACTTATGCAAAACCTATTGCTCTTCATTGACAAAGTCAGCACCTGGATTGGCCAATTTTTTTCTTGGTTGATCTTGGCTCTGACTCTGATGATTTCTTGGGAAGTTTTTTCCCGCTACTTCCTTGATAATCCCCATGCATGGGCTTTTGACGTGATGAGCATGATGTACGGCTCCCTGTTCATGATGGCCGGTGCCTACACCTTGTCCAAAAATGGCCATGTGCGCGGCGACGTGCTTTACGGTTTTTTCCCGCCACGCCTACAAGCCTGGTTTGACTTGATTCTTTACTTTCTGTTTTTCATTCCAGGGGTGTTTGCTTTGGCTTATGCAGGGTATGGTTTTGCAGCAGATTCTTGGGCCATCAACGAGCATTCCAACGTTACAGCCAACGGCCCGCCGGTCTACCCTTTTAAAACTATTTTGCCAATTGCAGGTGCTTTCTTGCTGGCCCAAGGTATTGTCGAGATTGTGCGTTGCATTGTTTGCATCCAACAAGGCGAATGGCCTAAGCGTGGCGACGATGTAGACGAGGTCGATGTCGCAAAACTCAAGGAAATGGTCAACGTCAAAGACGAAGACATCGCCAAACTCGATGCGCTGTTGGCGGCTGGCAAGGGAACAAAATAATGAAAAAAGAAATCTGGTTTGGCCTGACGATTATGGCCTTGGTCGTGTTGACGGCCTTTATTTTGCTGCCTGCGCCCTCCGAGATGGCCAACGGCCACCTGGGGCTGTTGATGCTGGCCTTGGTGGTGGTGGCGATCATGTTGGGTTTCCCAACGGCCTTCACGTTGATGGGCATGGGAATGATCTTCGCCTGGATCGCCTACAAGAGCCAAAACCCTGCTTTGGCGGTGCAGCAAACCCTCGATCTGATGGTGCAGCGGGCCTACTCGGTCATGTCCAACGATGTGCTGATCTCGATCCCCTTGTTCGTGTTCATGGGCTACCTGATTGAGCGTGCCAACCTGATCGAGAAATTGTTCAAGAGCATGCACCTGGCCATGGCCCGTGTGCCGGGTTCGCTTGCTGTGGCCACCATCGTGACTTGCGCCATTTTTGCGACGGCCACTGGTATCGTGGGTGCGGTGGTCACGCTCATGGGCTTGCTGGCGCTGCCCGCCATGCTGCGCGCAGGCTACAGCGTTCAGTTGTCGGCCGGTGCCATTACCGCAGGCGGTTGTCTGGGCATCCTGATTCCGCCTTCGGTCATGTTGATCGTTTATGGCGCGACGGCGGGCGTTTCCGTAGTCAAGTTGTATGCCGGCGCGTTTTTCCCGGGAATCATGCTGGCTACCTTGTATGTCATTTACGTGGTCGTTATTGCCAAAATCAAACCCAGCATGGCCCCGCCCATGTCGGCCGAAGACCGTTTCGTGCCTCTACCGCCGTTTGCGCAAGTGGTATCCAAAGAAATTAGCGATACCGTGCTGCCCGGCTTGGTCGGCGCCCTCAAAGGCAAGCGCAATGCAGCTGTTCCCATGCGCGATCTGCTCAACCATCTGAGCATTGCCTTACTGCCCGCTTTGGCGGTAGCGGCGATCATGGGAACTATTTATTTCAAGGTCACAGCCCCCCTGCCAGTCGAGGCGGTAGCAGGCGTGATGGCCATGGGTGGCGATCTGGCTGATTCGACCAATGCCGCAGAAGAAGCTCCCAGTGTCAGTGGTTTGGCAGAGCCCGAAGCCGGTGGTTTGCAAGAACCGCCGGGAACGGCCGAAGTAGCCAAAGCAGATGCGGCACCTAGCGCAGAGCCGGTCAAAGCGGAGTCGCCCGCTGCCGCCACTGCTGTGGCAGAGGCACCCGTGGCCCAAGCCGAGCGCCAGCCCGCGCCACTGTCTTTCTGGATCGGTTTGGCCAGTTGTGCGGTGGCCTTGGCCCTCTTCTATGCCTATTTCAGCTTTGTGCGTCTAGAAATCTTCAAGATGCTTTTAGGCTCCTTCTTCCCTTTAGCCCTCATGATTTTGGCGGTGCTGGGCACCATCGTGTTTGGCTTGGCCACACCCACCGAGGCCGCAGCCATGGGCTCCTTAGGTGGTTTGCTGTTGGCGGCTGCTTACCGACGCCTGAACTACGTGGTGTTGCGCGAGTCGGTGTACCTGACGGCCAAAACCAGTGCCATGGTGTGCTGGCTGTTTGTGGGCTCTAGCATTTTCTCGGCGGCATTTGCACTGTTGGGTGGCCAAGAGATCATCAATACCTGGGTGCTGGGCATGGACCTGACCCCTGTGCAGTTCATGATCCTGGCGCAAGTGGTTATTTTCTTGCTGGGCTGGCCACTGGAGTGGACCGAAATTATCGTGATTTTCATGCCGATTTTCATCCCCTTGCTGCCCC
>Ga0209358_10000119_pt1 | contig 70549 bp, 57 predicted proteins | sample LauGreFa1BDMLBSN_2_FD_187574 | JGI IMG/M metagenome (GOLD analysis project Ga0209358, IMG submission 187574) | Freshwater lake microbial communities from Lake Michigan, USA - Fa13.BD.MLB.SN (SPAdes) (version 2) | ecosystem: Environmental > Aquatic > Freshwater > Lake | place: Lake Michigan, USA... | reverse complement strand
GGAATCCTGAAATCAATACAAGTGCATCGGGAGTGCAGCGGCTCAATCACCCTGTTCTTGAAGTTGCAAGTCAGGATGAAGCGGCAGTTGTCCGAAAACTCTTCCATGAAACCGCGAAGGGCGGGTTGAGTGGACTGCGCGTTTGAGTAGTCAAACTCGTCCAGTATCACTACCTTCTTGACCCCATCGGTCAGAGAAACGGTGGAAGCAAAACTCCTGATCTTTGTGCGGAGGGTGTCAATGTTCCCGTCCTCGGAGCAGTTAATGGTCATGGTATCGCAACCAAGATCATTGCACAGTGCCTTCGCCACGGAGGTCTTGCCACAGCCTGGTCCTCCCGACAACAGGAGGTTCTGTGGTTCTCCCCGCTCAACCATCCGCATGAAACTCTCATGCGTTTCCGTTGGCAGAATGCAGTCTTCCACGGTCTGTGGTCGCCACTTCTCAACCCACAATCCCTTCACGGTTTCAGTTGTATTCAAGATCAAGCCTCGTAAGTAGAGTCAGCGTTCAGGGCAATCCAATAAGTGAGCGGTTCATTCTTGTTCGTGAAAGACGAAACCACTTTTTCCGAAATGGCAACCGAATAGTCGCCAGGCAGAATCTTCAGGTTGTCCACATCAAAGATGAACTCAAATGTGGCACCAGAAGTGTTGTCTCCCACGGTGACCGAATAGAAGTTGGAAGTCACATCGGTCTTGTCCGTGGCTGCAAGTTCAATCCGCTTGCCGTCCTCGGACGAGCGGACGCACAGGTGTCCCACCTGAAGCACCGATGCCGCCTTGACCACTTCAGCAAAATCCTTGGCAGACAGGTCAAACTTCACCACAGGGTTGGGCATGGCAATCTTCTTGCTTGTGGAAGTCACCAACTTGGGATCACAGTAGTAGTAACGAACGCTGCTGTTCGCGCTCTTCACCGTGATGTAGTTGTCCTCAAACACGAACTCGGGATCCTTGAACAGGCTGACCGTGCCAAGGAACTTGTTCAGATCCCAAATGGCAAAGGACTTCGTAAATACCTCGTCCACCCGTGCCTCGGCAAGAATGTTCTTGGTGGATGACAGGGTGTTCAGGGTGCTGCCCTCGTTCACAAGAATGCCAGAATTAATGGCGGCAAAATTCTTGAGAGTATCAAGGGTGCGCTTGCTGATCTTTATTGAGTTAGTCTTCGTCTTCGTTGTCATAATCAAAATCTCGCTTTCCTGCGTTGTAGTCTTCCACGAATCGCTTCAGGTTTTCTTTTTCATCGTGACGGATGCGGCTCTTGTGCTTCTGCTCCACGCTCTTTCGCGCCTTCTTTGCAGCGGGATCACGGCTGTCGTAGTCAAAACGGTCTTGCATTAGAAATCTCCAATGTCCTCAATCAAGTTGCGTAGCCCCTTCTCTATCATGTAGTTCAGAATCTTGGCGCGAGAGGGTGTAAAAGGTTTATTCCACTCGGTTTCAATCTTTGACTCGTACTCTTGTGGAATATGGAGCAAGTCAATCAGGGTCTTGTTGCGATTCCAATTCGCCTGATGCTTGTCCTGCACAACACCGTGCTGTGCGTAATGCTGTAGCAGTTCGTCCATCCGCTTCTTGGTGATGGGCTTCTGTCGCTTGTCTTCTGCCATGAAGCAGTCATCGTCAGACAGGATGTTTGGAACCCCGTCCGAAGAATCGCCCTTGACAATATGCTCAAGCAGGAATCGCTGCGGATTGTCCACCGTGATGAACTTCTTCAGCAGGGGGGCGTACTGCGCTGCATTGGGATGGATGAGCAGTTGCCCAAAGTCCTTGTCGCCGCTCAAGATCAGCACCTTCTCCGTGGGCGCGTACCGCTTCACAAGGAATGCAATCACATCATCGGCTTCACAGCCGTCCACAAGCACATTCCGATACGGCATGAACTCCGCGACTTCATCGCGGATCTTGTTCATTATCTCGTAGAAGCGCGTCCACTGCTCCTCGTTTTCCTTCCGATCCGCCCGCCGCCGTGCCTTGTACAGGGGGAAGAACTGCCGCCGCCAAGACGCGCCACCGTCCTGACAGATCACAAGTTCACCGTATTCACGGAAGAACTTCTTGCGGTACATTCTGTATGTGTTCAGCACCATGTGCCGCACAAGGCTCTCGTCAATCGTGCCCACATCTCGCGTCTGTGCAAAGATGGAGGACATCAGAACCTGCGTGTTGTCAACCAAAATCATTAGTTCACCTGTAGGAGTAGGCAGTGCTTGTTTACACGCCCCGTTGGTTCGGCACTCTTGGTCTTCACGCCGTTGAGGTAACGCACCGCAGCGGCAAAAGTCTTGCGGCAACCGTCCGTGTTCTTCAGGAACTCGTCAGGCTTACGCACGGTCTTCTCGTAGGACTTTGCGGAATCGTACCCAACAAGGGTAGAACCCTTCACCGCGAGTCCGCTCTTCGGCTCAACTGCGATGAATACGGTTGCCTTGTTGTTCTTGGTGTTGAACACGATGAGTCCTTGTGCCCCAATGATAGCCTCTGGCTTCACGGAGTCAACTCCGAAACTCTCGTTTCTTGACATGAACTTCAGTCCCTTTATTTGCTTTTCCGCGCTCTTGGGCTTGCGCTTGCGGGGCTTGCGGGACGCACGGAGTACACCGATGCGGTCATCCAAATTTTGAATTGCGCCCTGAAGTATTTCAATCATGTACTTCAGCCCCTTGGGGCTAAAGTGGGAGTACCCTTCCTTCAGGTCAGGATCGCCGCTGCTTGCGCCCACAAACTCCTGAAGAACAGCGTCCAACCGCTCACGCACAGCCATCGCCAGCGGACGATTCAGGTCACTGGTCTTGATCCACTCTAGCAGGGAGGTGTCCTTGCGCTTGCCGCCGCGCACCGCAGTCATGGCGGTGTCGATTACAGGCTCCAAAAGGCACAGGGTGGCATCTGCCTTTGCCGCCACACGGTCGGCAACGCTTGGACGCTCCACGGCAGGGGCATGGGAACGGGCACTGTCTAGCAGTTCCCCGAGGTGCTTCTGAATCAGTTCTTGCTGCTTCTCTCCGAACGGGAAACCCCGAACAGCCATGCGGCAATATGGAGACACGAATCGGAAATGTTCTTTTCCTGCACGGGTAACGAGTGCTGCGTCTTCACCGCGCCCGTTCTGCTCCAAGTATTCCCGCACCCACGACTTTGCAGCCGCGAGTTTGTAGTTCTGTCGGTACCAGTACAGGGATTTTTCAAGTACGAGATCAAGGTCTTCCGCCTTTGTAGTGGGATCATACTGTGGTTCTGCCCCACCTGACAGAATGTTTCGCGCTCGTTCGTTTGAGATTTTCCGACTCATGGTTAGCATAGTTTGCTGAAGTTGTTGACCTTTTTGTAGGTCAGTATGTTCTGGAACTTATCTAGCAATTGGTCAGACTTGTGAGAGATCACAAATATATTGTTGCTTCCGCCCATGCTCTGAAGAATCTTAATTACCTCTTCTGTGCCCACGGCATCAAGAGAGGAGTCAAATACTTCGTCCAAGATGAGTAGATTGGTGTTGGCACAGTTCTTCATTCTAGCGATGTCTCGCCACGCAAGCAAGAGTGAAAGGTCGATTCTCAATTTTTCACCCTCACTGAAATTATCGTAGGAGAACTCGTCACGGTGACGGCTCTTGATTATTTCATTGAAGTCCTCGTTCAGGGTAAACTGTGCAAAGAAGTCCATTGAAATCAAGTACTTGTTTATGATTTTGTTTAGTGCAGGAATGTATTTACGAATGATCTTGCGCTTGATACCGCTGTCCTTCAGCAGCACCGTGGCAATCTCCATCGTGTGCAAGTCCTCAACGAATTCCTTCTTCTGCGCCTCCGCATCCACCTCTTCGGTTTGCAGCGTGGTCATGGCATCCCGCTCGGTCTGAATGGAAGCCTTTTCCCGCTGCACCTTCTCCGACAGTTCCTGCAACTGCTTTAGGTACTTCTTGGAAGACACAATCGCGGAATCGGTCTTGTGGGATTCCTGCCGCTTGTCGTCCATCTGCTTTACAACATCGTTGGTGATGTCAAGTTTGGTGCGTGCGTCCTCAAGCATCCGCTCCATCTTCTGTAGGGCGAGTGCCAGTTCAGTCTCACGCGACTCCTTCTTGCCGATCATGTCCTGACGGAACTCATCAGGCAATCCGTGTTTGCACACAGGACATTCCTCGTTCTGCTCATAGAACGCCCGCTCGTCCTGCACCTTCTTCACATTGCCCTGCATCTGCTTGCGTAGGGACATCATTTGTGAGATAGAGTCCCGCTGCTTGTCCACCGATGCCACGCTCTCCGCAAGTGCGGCAATCTCGGTTTGCAGTTCAGCCTTCCGCTCAAGCAGCCCCTGAAGGGTAGCCTGTTCGTCCGCAGCAGACTTCCCATACGATTGCAGTTGCGAGTCGGACTTCTCCTCAATCTTCGCAATCATGTCTGCCTTGTGTTCAATCTTGAGTTTCACCGTGGAAATGGTGGACTCCACGGAGCGCAACTCTTCCTTCGTGGTGGTGATGCGAGACTTCAGTGCCTCGTTCATTTTTGAGAACACATCAATGTCCAACAGGTTTTCCACGATGTTGCGGCGATCCGCAGCAGGCAACCGCATGAACGGCACATAGTTCGTGGAGCCAAGAATCACCACTTGGCAGAATGTCTTGTAGTTCATCTTGAGGATTTGCCCCTCAAGAACCGCTTGGTAGTCCTTCGCATTCGCGGTCTGCGGAATTTCCTTGCCGTCCTTCTCAATGGTAAACACCTTTGGAGACAGCCCACGGGTAACCTTGTACTTGCTGCTGTTGGAGGCGAACTCAATCTCCACCACGCAGTCCTTGCCGTTGATGGTGTTCACGATCTGTGGCAGATTGATGTTGCGGAAGGGCTTGCCGTACAGCACAAAGGTGAGAGCATCCAACATGGTGGTCTTGCCCGCACCGTTCTCTCCACAGATAAGGGTGGTGGAGTGCTTGTCCAACTGCACTTCTGTAAACACATTACCCGTACTCAACAGGTTCTTCCAACGGATTTTATTGAATGTAATCATGGCTTGGCTGTCTCGTTGGCAAGGCACTCCGCGTACAGGTCACGCACAAGGGTCTTCAATCGCTTGGGATCGGAAATATTCTGAAGGGCTTCAATCTCCTTGTTGATGATGGTGATGGTGTCTTCACCCAAATCCACAAGGTCGCTGTCCCCGTTTTGATCGGGTTGCAGGTCTTCAATGATCGTGACCCCGTGAGGAGCGGAAGCGTACACCGAGTCGATGAATTTCTCAAACAGGTACGGCTTCGTCTTCTTCTCCACGATGATACGCACAAACTTGCCGCGAGTGCGCTCTTCCTCCACGGACAGAGGAACAGTCTCGCTGGCATCGGTGTCATCGTAGCGGATCTGCGTGAAGATGGTATGGGGATTCTTCACGAACTCCAACTCACGGGTTTCGGTGTCAAGGATATGGAACCCCTTCTTGTCACCGTAGTCGTTCATCGTAATTTGATACGGGCATCCCAAGTAGTGGATGTTCTCGCGGGAGTGCCGCGTGTGGAAGTGTCCCGTGTACACCGCAGAAAACCGCTTGAACGGATCAGGACTCATGCCCCCGTCAAACGGCGTGTTCCGCAGCACTTGGTAACCGTTCAGTTCAAGGTGTCCGCACAGAATGTCTGCGGGAGTCTCTGCAATGAACTTCAGGGATTCTGCCTCGTTCTCCTTGTTGATCCACGGCAGCAGCGCGATGGGCAAGCCGTCAAACTCAACGGTGGTGGGCTTGTCGTACACCACGAACTTGTCGGAGAACAGTTCTTGCAGCGAGTTCACCTCGCTCTTGTTCTTGAAGAAGATGTCGTGGTTGCCAAGAATGCAGTGCATGGTCGCACCGCTTTCCTCAAGCCGCTTGATGAATCCGTTGCGGACGGCGTTAAGGGTCAGGAAGTTCACGAACTTGCGGCGGTCAAGAAAGTCACCCATGTGAATGATCGTGGTGATTCCCTCCGCTGCAATACGCGGAAAGAACACGCGGTCAAAGAACCGCATGAAGTGTTCCATGAATACGGGAGAATCGTTACGCGCACCAAAGTGCGTATCAGTCACAATGGCAATCTTCACTTCTTCTTGCCTTTCTTGGCAGGCTTGGCTGGCTTCTTGGGCTTTGCCGCCTTCTTGGGCTTTGCTGTCTTTGCTGGCGGTGCTTCCGCTTCAGCCTCGCCCGTCTTCTTCTCAAACGAATCAATGTCGTTCTCTGTCAGGAATGTGGGCAGGGTTTCAAAGTTGTCGCCCACCTTGAGGAAGTTCTCGCGGAACCACTTCTTCATCTGCGAGTCTACATCACTCATCTCAATCTTCTTCAGTTTGATGTACGCTTGCTTCTTCTCCTTCTGAATGCGGCGAAGGAAAGCGTAGTAGATGATCTGCGTGAAATACGAGAACGGGTTCTTGGACTTGGATGGGTCAAAGTTGTAAGCGTACAGCAGGCAGTTCTCAATGCCGTCCGCAATCATCTCGTCACGGTACGGGTAGTTGATGAAGTTGGGCTTGCGGGACAGGTTCTCCGCAATCTTCATAAAGCACTCACCAATGTAGTTTGTCACGGGAGGATGCCGCTCACCCGCCTTGTCTGCTGCCGTCACAAGCGTTTTCCACGCTCGCATCTCTTCAAAAAACTGTGCGTTGTCTATGTAGTGGTCACTCTTCTTCTTTGCCATCGTATTCCTTTCGCAGTCACATTATGCACCATCAGTTGTCTGAAGTCAACCCTCTCCCTCATTTTTGGGGGGTTCGGGTGTATCTAAATAGTCCTTCAGATACGGCGACCAGTCATCGTGGCTGTTGCCGTAGTTGGGCTTCTTCTTCAGGTCTTCGGCGGGTTCAGTCCACTCTTCCTTGGAAATCTTTTCCCGCTTGTTCTTCTTCTTGGCTTTCTTGGGCTTCTGCGGAATCTCGTCCTCGTCATCGTTCATCATTTGCTCAAGAAACTCGGTGGACATGAAGTCCTCAACCGAATCCTTCAAGTAGTCAAGGAGTCCGCTCTCCATCCACGACACGAGTATTTCATTCGGAATACTCACGGAGAACAGGATGCCCTCGGGACGGGGAGGAATGAGTGGTGGGAACATCGGGGGCTTCATGCCCTGCACGGGAGATTCCCCCGTCATGCCCTCCGATGCCAACTGCTTCAGCATATCCTCAAGTTTCTTGTCTACCTCGTCCGACAGTGCCTTCATCTCCTCGTCCGTCATTTCCACGGGAGGGGCAAGTGGCGCAGGACCAGGCACAGCGTCTGCCATTTCGGTCTGACGAGTGTACAGGCTGATCATGTCAGGATCAGGCGACAGGTCAACCACGATGAAGTCCAACGGGATGTCGGCAGTGATTTCCGATGTGGAGCCAAGCCAATCGGAAAAGAAGATTGTGTGTCGCTTGGTGCCTGTGTACGGATCAGCCTGTATGTTGTTCATCACGCGCATGGGGCGGGACAGTTTGATCTTGTCCCGCGTCTTTCCCGCGACCTTGGCAATGATCTCCTCGCCGCTACGCAACTTGAAGACCCGTAGTTCATCCTTTTTTCGTCTGCTCATAGGTCTTCTCCTAGTGTAATTTTGACAAGTCGGTACTCAAAGCCTTCGGCTTCATACAGTTTCATACGCTCGTTCATGTGCCGTAATGTGTGGTTTTTCCAAGTTTTCCATGACAGGTCGTCACCCAAATCGTAAAGTTTCGCCGTGGTCTTGTCCTGTGATACGCGCAACTGTCGTCCGATGCTCTGTAGAACGCGGATACGGGACTTGGATGGCGAAGCAAATATGATATTGTGGAGGCGGCGAATAGAGATACCTGTGCTGAATGTGCCGTAGGACGCAATGATGATTGCATCGGATTCGGTTTCAACAATCTTGCGAATCTCCTCTCTGTCCGCAGCCTCGGTGCCACCATGCACAAAGAATACCTTGCGTTCGGGAGGAACGCAATCCCTCACAAGACTATTTAGGACTTTTCCGTGGTCTTCAACGAATTGAAATAGTATAAGGGAGTTGCCCTTCAACCGCTTGCACATATTCGCAATGAATGCGTTTCGGCGCGGAGAGCCAATGATCCACTTGATCTCGTCCTGATACTTGGCGCGTTTGACCGCTTCACGATCCAAGTCAGGGTACGACAGCAGCAAGCAGTCGATTTTCAGGTCGCTCAAGATTTTCTGCTCCATGAGAGCCTTGGTCTTCGTGACCTCGTAGGCGCGTCCAAACAGCCCCTCAAGCACAAGGCGGTGGGTCTGTGTGCCGTCAAGTGTGCCTGTTGTGCCTACGCGGAACGGACAGGTCTTTAGTTTGGACATGATGGAGGTGAGCGACTTGGACTTGAACAGGTGGGCTTCGTCACCAATCACCGCACTGAACTGGTGAAACCACTTTTCGCTCTGCTTGTACACGCTCTGCCATGTGGACACCACCACGCGCTTGTCCGTGCCCTTGTCTGCGCCTGCCATTATCTTGTGGCAGTGCGTGTCCGTGTCCCACCCGTTCGCGGACGAGTAATCCGAAAAGTCCGAAACCATCTGCTCCACCAGTGAAACGGTGGGAACCACGATGAGTATCTTCTTGTCCTGCGGAATCTTGTCCAAGTAGTAGCGGATGAGCGTGTAGATGATAAGGCTTTTTCCGCTGCCTGTGGGCGACAAGAGCAAGCACCGCTCCTCGTTCAGCGCGTGATGCACCGCATTCACTTGGTGTTCGTGTGGGTCTACGCGCTTGCCACCCACCGTGACCCGTAAGAAATCGTGCATGAATTTTCTTACCGACTCGGGAGAGATGCGGTGCGCGTTTCGTGTGGGCAGAGTCACGGAGTAGCCGCGATCCTCCGCAAATTTCTGAATGTAGTCTGTGAGTCCTGCGTACACCAAGCCTGTGTGGACATTGAACAGTTTAATCTCACCGTTCCACAGCCGTGCGCGATACGCGGGCATGAACTTGTAGCCTGGCACCTTGAATGTGAAATAGTCAGACAGTTCCTGTGCGATGCCGCGATTGCAGTCAACACGCACATTCACGGAGTCTACTTCACTCACATCAAGGTCAAGCATTACTTCAAGTCCTCGTTTCCGATGCGTTGCCGATCAAAAAGTATGTAGTCGCATACTCCAAGATCGCCTCGCCATCCCACGACAGGGATTCCGCAGTCGTTCAGCATACGGATGCCGCTGTGTACGCTGTCCTTCCACCTGTCGGGAGTCTTCTCCACCAGCGCGGAAAAGGTGACCACCCTGCTGACACCAAATTGAATCAGCGTTCTCGCGCACTCCGCGCACGAAGCCCATGTGCAGTACATGGTGAGAGGTTCAGTTGGAATCCTGTTGGCTATGGACTTGAACAGTAGTCGCCGTTCCGCGTGTTCAGTGCAGTAGTTCTTGCTGCTCTCGTTCAGGGGGTATCCTGCTCCGCGAAGGCGCGAGGGAACGCCGTTGTGGTCGCGCAGCACCACTCCTGCACCGCTTGGAACCACGAACACCGCACCCACCTGTGTGCTTGGGTCAAGGCTGAACCGTGCTTCCTGAAATGCGTGCTGTAGGTACATACGGTCAACCCACCACACATCAGGATCTGATTGCAGAAGATCAGGGAGATTACTGCCCATTCACGAACTTTCTCCAGTCAATGGCACACCGAATCTTCCAGTGCCGATTGTTGAGTTCCTTCACGATCTCCTCAAGCAGAGCAATCTTTTCCTTTTGATACAGCACCTTCTGTTGCAGTTTGGAAAGGTCGGGATCGCTCTCAAGATACAGGTCAAGATCGTTCCGCAGAATCTTCAGCGCGAACGGCTCCCATCCCCGCACCGTCAACTCTTCCTGCGACATCTTGCCTGTGTAGTACTCCCACTTGGCGCGTAGGAGTGCCTTCAGGTCAAACTCGCACTTGGCAAGAGACAGTTTCTCGTCCGTGAGGAAGTTCAGGTACTTGCTGTGGAGTTGGGGAATCTTCAGGGCTTCAAGATCAAGAGCCGCGTCATCCAACCGCACATCGCGTTCAATCTCTTTGCGAATATCGTCTAGGGTCATAGGAGTTCTCCGTGTGGGAGATTCTACACCATGACCCTACGCGGTCAAACACAAATCACAAAGTTTCAATATTGTAGTTGCGGTACGCGAATGTGGCGGTGCATTGAAATGGCTCAGGATCCATCACCGTGGAACTAAAGTCAATGGAGCCAAGGGTTCGTGGGTACAGCCCCTCAAAGGTCACATTGATTTTTGGATTCTTCATGCTGTTCAGGATGAGCAGATTAGCCGTACAGGTGTGGGTGTTGGCTGCGCGGTACTCCTCATAATTTTCCACATTCGTGGCAGACCGCATCCAGTTGAATATCTCAAGCCAATTCTTCATTTCCTCGTCCACGATAAAGGTGATGCTTAATTCGTCAAAGTCCAGTTTGGTGGGAGCCTTGACAGGCACGAACGGGGTGGGCATCTGCACCTCGCCCATCGTCACGGTGGGCAGGGACGCGCTCTGGCAGAAGTACACGGTGTTTGGAAGACGGGAAATGCTGAAACGGAAATAGGTCGGCAGCAGGGCGTTGATGCGCTCGGGATACCGATCCTTGATGTCTTCGGGGATGTCAGCGAAAGCGAATGTGTTTGCCATACTAGTATGTAGAAACGAAAAGGGGAGGGCTTTCGCCCTCCCCTCTCGTAGGTTTAGTGCAGTCTATTACGATGCAACGCCGTGGAGGTTGTCCACCTTGAAGATGCGGTAGTAGACATTGGAGCGAGACTTGAGCGAACCAATTCCAACATTGCTTCCTTCCGCGAAGGGGTTCGCAACCATGCCGTAGCGGGTCTTGAACGCCATCTTGGGCTGGAAGGTGGTCTGATCCACCGCACGCATCATCTGTAGCGGGACATATGGGCAGTAGAACATACCAGCGTCATATGGGCTGGTGCCCTTATATCCAACGCAGACGAAGTTTGGAGCGGTTCCGTTGGTGACATCAACATAGGGGTCGATGTACACCTTGATCTTGCCGTTGAGCGTACCTGCGAAGGTGTTGCCCGTGTCGTCAACATCAAGGCTGACATTCAGCGCGGGGCTGATGTTCAGGAAGCCACCCATTGCGAGGGCACTGGCAACATCTGCCGAGCAGATGATGAAGTTACCCTTGCCACGGCGGGTGTCCTTGGCGATCTGGTTGCACTCACGCTCAATCTGGAACATTAGACCACGGAACTTTTCCGCGCTCCAACGACCATCCGAGTCCTGAATGAGATCGTAGACACCGCCGTATGCCGCGCCGCTGCTCAAACCGCCAGCAACCGTCTTGTAGTACAGATCGGTCTGCTGTGCGCCCAACTTGGCGCAACGGTAGACATTGCGAACGACCTCGCGGTTGATTTCAGCAAGGATTTCCGTGCTGAGAATGTTGGCGAGTTCTGTCTCAGCGTCAAGACCGTGAACAGCCTTGAGATCCTGAGCCAGTTCAATGCTGTAAGAAGCAGCAAGCATACGAGTAGCAGCCTGAACGCCAACGCGCTCAATGCTGAATGCCATCTCGTTTGGTGCTTCGCCTTCAGCAAAGTTCGTGCGGAGAGCCGAACCACTGGTCAAACCGCTGCCAATTGTGGGGTTGGTGGATGTGCCTTGGTATCCGAAGAACGGATCAACGCCAGTACCAGGACCAAAGTTGGCAATGGTGCCTGTTGCGCCACCACCTGCTGTACCGCCAGAGAAACCGCTCTGCGTGACACTATCCGAACCGCTGAAGTTAGCAGCGGGTTCCTGATAGAACGCCTCGGTGCCCGTCTGATTCTGATAACGGCTACGCATTGCGAAGATCAGACCTGTCGGAGCCGACATAGCCTGAACGCCGCAGATATCGTAAGCCATCAGGTTGGGCATGGCGCGGCGAACCAATTGGATGAGAATTGGATCGTAGCCACGGAGAGAAGCGTTCTCTCCACCATTGGCAAGAGGAGACATACCAGCACCAAGGTTGTTGGTTGGCGAAGCCTCAACGAGCATCTGCTCCTTGATAGCCTTCTCTTGGTTCTCAAGCAGTGTGGCAATCGTGGCACGCTTGTGAGCGTCCGCGATGGGAGCCATGTCCTTGTGGTCTAGAACGGGCTTCCACTTGCGGAGAGCCTGTTCGGTTAGAAACTTGTTTTCCATTTCCTACTCCTTATTTGTGAACGGTCTGTGACCGAAAGAAACTAAACTTGAAGATTACTCTTCTCTCTTGCTCATTGAGCGAGCATACGCCTCAACAAGCGGGGACGCTTCGGTGGCATCCTCGTAGGACTCTTCAAGAGACTCCTCGTTGGTGCTTTCCTCGGCAACTGAGCCGATGGTTTCAATGTTCTCTCGGAGAACACTCAACTTCTCGGCAAATTGTTCAACGGTGTCGAACTCAAGGTCTTCCGCAAGACGGCGAAGTTTTTCGCTGTCGGTGTCGGTAAGACCTTCTGAAATCTCGCGGAACACGATCTCGCACTTCAACTGCTCGACCTCTTCAGCAAGATTCATGTTCTTCTCAACCTGCTCCTGTAGTTCACCGTCAAGGGCTTCAGCCTCTTCAACGGTGGACTCAAACAGATCCAGTTTCTCCTCGGGAACCTCAATGTACGACTCCGCAAAGAGTCCACGGAGGTTGGAGATGAAGTTCTCTGTGATCTCGGTGCGGAGTCCCTGCTCAACGGCAAGGCGGTTCTCCTGCATCCACTCTTCGACCACATAGTTCAGGTAGTCGTCAATGCGCTCAACGAGTTCTTCGGTGACAGCAACGGTGTGCTGCTCAAGCAGATCCTCGTACTTGGCTTGGACTTCCTCTTCAATCTGACGGGTGCGCTCGTTGAGGTGAGCCTCAAAGAGTGTAGCAGCCGAAGCCTTGAAGTCTTCCGAGAGTTCCTGACCGTTGAAGAGAACAGCAATGTCTTCCTTCACGGTGGGCTTGACCTCTGGAATCTTGGTTTCACCCTTGGCACCAGAAGCCTTGGGCTTAATGGTGCCCTTGTTCTTGCCACTGGCATCGCCAGTTGGCTCGGCAATCTGCGCGGTCTTGCCGTTGGCAGTCTTGTACAACTTCTCGCTGGCGTAGTCGGAGGCGGCTTCTTCAACCTTCTCCTTCTTCTTGCCGAACTTGCCCTTGAGGAAGGCAGGCATCTTCTTCTTGCCCTTGGAGTCCTCTTCGTCCTCCTCGTCTTCGTCCTCGTCTTCGTCCTCTTCTTCCTCGGAGTCTTCCTCCTTGGCTTCTTCAAGGTCTTCCTCTACGATTTCCTCGGACTCTTCCGCGTCCTCGTAGACTTCCTCCTCAGCGATGGCGTCCTCATCAGAGGTGTCCTCGCCCTCGGGAGCGTCCTGTTCCTCGGCGTTCTCCGCAAGGAAGCCTTCGCCCAGGATTACCTTCTTGATGACATCTTCTATCTTTTCGTTAGCCATGACTGTGAGTCTCCTTCTAGGGAATATGTAGAATCGTCAGAGTTTTGAAATGAAGTCCGCGAACAGCCGCATGGCTTGTTCTTCCAAGTTTCTTGATGGGGTCTTTTCAATTATACGCTTGTAGTTCTCCACCTCCACAGGCTTGAGAACACCACCGTCCCAAATCCACTCCCGACCTTCCATGATGCCGTTCACGAAAGCGTTTGGTGCAGACGGGTCAGCGACCACATCCACCGCTGCAAGCATGAAGTCTTCCTGTACCACATTCACCCCGTCCTGCTCCTTCAGACTGCCCATGCCACGGGACGAAACGCCCAGTTTCACGCCCTCGTCAATGAGGTTGCGGACAATCTTGCCGTATGGGGTGTCAAGAATCTTGGCTTTGCCGTAGACATCGTTTCCCTCAAGGCGCAAGTCCTTGATGAGATGGGACACGCGCTCAAGGTTCACTGTCGGACCCTCGGGGTGTCCAAGTTCGCCCATAGCGCGGTTCGTCTTTACATATTCCTTCTGATACCGTCCGAGTTCCTTCTCCATGACAGGCATGGGGTACACGCGACCGTTGCGATTCTTCGCTTCAGCCTGCATGAACACGCCTTCAATGAAGTAATGCTTCTGACCGTCTTTGGTTTCGGTCAGAATGTTAATGTCCTGAACTGTTTCGGTGATGAGTTTCATTAGTCTTGCGCCTTCTTGTTGTGGAGTTTCCACGCAGTGGCGTACATGACACTCTTGCCGCGCTTGCCGTACTGCTTGGCGAACGAAGCCTTGGTCTTCTTGGAGCCAGTCATCTTCTCCATGCCTGGAGGCGACACTTCGTCAATCTGCTCGGCTTCTTCCTTCATCGCACCAGCGGGAACGCCCTTGCCAAGTTTAGCCTTGTAGCCTGCCTTCTTGATCGTAGCCCGAGCAGCCTTGAACTTGTCCTCGCTTGCACCAGCGGGAACGCCAGTGTCGGGAGCGGTCTTGGCTTCATTGAACACGCTGTTCGCAACAGCAAACCGTGCCTCGTCAAGAGCCAGTGATGCCTTGGCGTACAGCGACTTGAAGACCAGTTCCTTGGCTTCAGCGAAACTCTTGTTCAGCAGTGCTTTTGCGATGTGCTTGTTCGTGTCCATGTGTGCTTCTCCTTTTACGGCACATTATTTAGTTTACTTCTGCGTTTGACTGGGATTCTGCTTCTTCGGATTGCGGGATTTCTCCCCGCAAGAGGGAGTTTGAAATATACTCGCGCTTGTTTTGCAACCGCTCGGCTACCTTGTCGCGGAGTGCTGCGTATACGCCTGCCTTGAATTCTTCATATGACTCTGGCATAATGACCTCACTGATTCAATCCTGTTTCATCGTCTGGCACGATTTCACCGATGGTGACTTGCGGACCTTCGCCGCCTCCGTCTGCGGGTGGCGGTGGGGCTGGCGCAGGCTCTGTCATCGGCGCACCGCCCATTTCCTGACCAGGTGCGGCAATCAATCCCGCAGCCTGTTCAGCCGCGATCTGCTTGTCGATCTGCTCCACATCGTCTTCCGTCTGGCGCAGAATCTTCTTGCGTACCCACTCACGGGAGTAGTACTTGCCCACGAAGTCTTCTGCATCACGCGCAGACTGTAGACGATCCTTGAGGATTTCGCTCTCCTTGAGTTCGGAGAAATGGGAGTCCTTCGCAAACTTGAACGCAAGGCGGTCTTCAATCTCGTCCCACTCCGTGTCCTTGATGATGCCCTTCATCACCAATTGCACACGCAGCAATTCAAGGAACAGTTCAGAGAACTTCATGCGAAGCCGCTCAATAAACTTGAAGAACTTTACTTCGTCACGGGAAATCTCTGAAGCCTTGCCCAGATTGAAACCTGTGGACTCCTCAAGCCGCGATGTGGGTACATTCAGCGATTGGAACAGTTTCTTTTGGAAGTACTTGACATCATCCATCTCGGACAGGTTCTGACCGCCTTCAAGGGTCTGAATCTCCGTGCCGCGCCCGCCTTCGCGCCGTGGCATCCAGAAGTCCTCAAGCATGGACAGGTGCTTGCGCGAATCCTGCACTTCACCCGTGTTCGGATCGTACATGAGTTTGTTGCGATACCGCTGCATGAGTCCACGCACATACTCTTCTGCCTTCTGCTTCGGCAGGTTTCCCACATCCACATAGAACACACGCCGCTCGGGAGCGCGGGTGATGCGGTAGATCACCACAGCGTCCTCAATCATGCGGAGTTGGTTCAGAGCCTTGATAGCCTTGTGCAGATACCCAATGATCTTCTTGTGGTAACCGTCAAACAGTCCGCTGTGTATAAAGCAGATGGAGTCAGGATAAATCTTCAGCCCCTCAAGTTGCAGCGTAGACGAGTTTGGCTGCTGCTCGTTGTACACATAGAACTCTTCCACCGATGTGACCAACTGCACGCCAACGCCAGCGGCGTTGTTCTTGTCAAGTGGCTTCTTGACGATTTTCCGCACCTTGCGAATCTTCGTGGGATCAATGGGACGCAGTTCCTTGATGCCCTTCTTTTTGTTGTTTTCGTCCGCAATAATGTGGTAGTAGATGCGGCTGTCCACATACCACTTGCGGAAAATCTCGTAGCCGCGCCGCGAGAAGTCCAACAGACCAAGCACTTCTTCAAACTCTGCCTCAATCTTGTCCTTGATGCCCTTGGACTGCTTCAGGCTCGTGGTGTCAATCTTCACGGTGGTGAAGGTGTCATCGTACACAATGGCTTCGTTGCAGATGTCCGCAATGGCTGATTCCACTTCAGGGTGGAGAGCCATGTCGCGGTATTTGCGAATCATCTCTATGTCGGTCTTGATTGAGCCGTCAAAGTCAACCACTGCACCGAAATACCCACCCACTTCAATAGGCACTGCACCGTCATCGTAGTCGGGTGGGACAAAGGAAAGAGACTTCTTGGATTCCTCCGAAGAAGTCCCTTTATCCTTTGTGAGAGAAAAGCCAAATAGTTTGATAGCCATGAATAAAGAATCCTGTCAAAAGGGGCTTCAGAAGCCCGAACCGATATTGATTCCAGCCTGTTGCAGCAGGGCTTGGATGTTCTCCTGACCTACTCCCGTGGCAGGAACGGCGGCACCAGCAGCAGCCTCCCACCAAGAGTAGTTGATTGTCACGGGGAATTCAGCGATGCTGTCGTTGTTCTCGTAGGACAGGTCAATCGCTCCAACCTCGCTCGGGAAGCACCCGATGAAGTTATATGTACGCATGGCTTCGCCGTCACGGTACAGTTGGGTAACCGACCATGTGGGCATGAACTGCATAAAGTTGCGTGCGGTGATGTTGGAGACATGGGAGTTGAAAATTGCACTCCAATACTCAAATCCCGAGCGCAGGCTCATGTTCGCGTCAGACATGATCGTGATGGTCCAGTCTTGGAACGAGCGGTCGCCTGGCAGTTTGATGCGGCGACCACGGTACGGAACTTCAATAGTTCCAAGCGAAGACGCGGGAATCTGTGCAGCCTTGCACAGGAACGATATGGCACGGTTGTTCGCGTAGCCAGGAATGTTTCCTGTGACTAGGAACAGGTTCGTGCGTACACCACCGCCAGCGAAGGCGTTTACAAATCCTGAAATATTGTTGGTAGGATCTACGGGCATGGATTACTCCTTGGTCTTATTTAGGCGATCAAGCCCCGACTTCGCTGAAGTTTACACCAGTCTTGGTTGCGACAAAGTTCAACTGAATGAAGTTGATGCTGCGAGTGGGCTTCACGAAGATGTCTGCCACGAACTCGTTGCGGTCAATTACTTCACCCGTGTTGTTGGTTTCATCGCACACCACCTTGAAGTCGGTGATGCCCCGCCGCTGCTGAACGGTCTTGAGGAAGGGAACCACCAAGTTCTTGAACTGTGCGCGAGTGAACGCATCGTTCTGCTCAAACAGGAAGAACTTGGACGCTGTGGCGATTGCCTTCTCAAGAATGATGAACAGGCGGCGAACATTGATGCGGTCAAACGCGCTTGGGCGGGTCTGTGCAGTCTTGTCACCGAACAGGATGGTGCCTTCGCCTGGGAACGACACGACAGGGTTCACCTGACGGGTGTACAGTTCGTCACGGTGGGCTTCCTGTGTGGGGTTGTACGCCAACTTCACCACATTCTTAATCTGACCACGGTTGAAGCCTGCGGGCGAGAACCAAGCCTCGTCCGTGAACTCCGTGCGTGCAACCAGACCAGCAATGTCGGCGTTCAGGGGAAGAACGCGAACAAGGTTGTTGTAGGTGTCAAGTTGGTACTTCCAACCGCTGTCGATCACCGCGTAAGACGAGTTCAGGCTGAACTCACTGTCACGGAAGGTTTTGATATTGTTCAGAGCAGCATACGGCAGGGTGTTCTCTACATCGTTCTGTAGAGGCGACACGAACGCCATGCAGTCCAAACGCTTCTCGCACACATTCTGCACAACCAGTTGGGCGAGGGTGACCGAAGCGTTGCCCATCGGAAGGAGCGAGACATCCACTCCGTCCGCATCGGCAAACTTGCTCCAACCCTGTGACCAACGGAGCGAATCCGTTGGCGCGGAGTCCGAACCACCCGTGAGGTGCAGGGAGTTGACTCCTGCTCCAACGGCTGTTTCAGTTGCAAGAGCAGGACCGATGGCGGTCCAGTTCGTGAAGGTGGCTGCGCTTGCACCATTGTTGGCAAGATCAGCAGACAGTGCCCACACATAATCAGACTGCTCGTTCAGAACGGTCTTGTAGTAGTTGCTGCTGCCGTCAAACTTGCGTGCGTCCGATGCGCGTGACAACCCTTCAAACTTCTCAATGAGCGTGTTCTGCGTACCTGTCCACAGCCCGTCCTTGTCAAGCACAAGCACATTCACAAGATCGCCTGCGCCGCCAGCATCCGAAGCGTATGGGGTAACCGTGGCGTTGGAGCCAATCTTCTTTGCGTATGCGCTCTTGATGGTCACGGGAGCATCGCTGCTCTGTGCAACAGGAAGCAGAGTCTCCAATTCCACATAGATGTGGTGAGCCGAAAGACCTGTGGTCAGAGGAACATTTACGGTTGCGGCGTTGTAGCCACTGGTAATGTCAAAGAAGTCTTTGTATGTGGCGGTGATTCGGTCGCCGTATCCAGGCGCAGAAGTGGTTCCGCTTACAATGCGGCGCAGACCAGAGACTGCAACCGATGTTCCGTCCGAGAATGTGATTTCGTCACCCACGGAGAAGTACTTCTTGTCGGTGCTTGTTCCCGTGAGCAGAGTAAGGTAAGTGGCTCCCTGTGCAGCGGCTCCTGCGAGAGTTGCGCCCGTGTTTCCTGTGCCGTTGGTGACAACAACCTTCAGGGACGATCCAAGCGCACCAGGATACTTCGCGGCAAACAGAGTGGTGGCAGCAGCAGTGGTTACGGTGCTGCTGGAGTTGAAGTCTGTCTCGTTCTTTACAACAAACGAACCCCACGCGGCGGCGTAGCACACGCCTGCCTTCGTGACACTGGCGTTGTTTGCGGTGGAGCCAACCACGCGCACAACCTGACAGTTGTTGCCATACGACAGGAAGTTTCCTGCGGTAAAGAAATCCACATAGTTGTCGCTGTACGGCTTGCCGAAAATATTTGCAAGTTCGGTCTGTTGGGTCACGGTGACGATCTCATCCGTTGGACCCCAGTGGAAGTAACCCGCGAAACCACCAGGTGTGGTGGCTACTGCGGGGACGATTGTGGTCAGGTCAACCTCTTTGATGCTTACGCCAGGGCTTACTCTAAATGCCATTTGTGTTTCTCCTTCGTGAAGAAGTCAATGCTTTTGACTGCGCTTCTGCTCTTATGTATTATTTTGAACCATTCACGAAAGGGTTAGAAACTCCACCCCATATCTAGGTTTTCCCCTGCGCCTAGTCGCCACGCTGTTCCACTGCCGTCCGTGAAAGTATTCGTGGGGCTGCCGTCTTCCACAAACCCAAATGGAGTCATTTCCTCTTCCAGTGCCTTCATTTGGTCTTCGTACAGGTCTTTGCGAATGTCGCTTCCTGTGATCTGTTTGAAATATGCCTGTGTGGTCAGCCACCCAAACAGCACCAGAGTCATTACCAAGTCATCGTGGTGGTTGTCTTCTGCCTCAAAGGAGTCGCCTTTCGCCACAAACGAGCAGAACTCATCCACCGTGTTGAAGTCTTCCACGATGAGTTTAGTGTCTTCTACCAGATTTTTCAAAATAGAGCAGCCGATGCGCTTCACTGCGGTGGAGGTTTTTACGCCCTTCATGGACGACCCCTTGCTGCCGAAGCCACCGTTCACCACCTGTCCCTTGCGCCCCTGCATGGACACATACACCACATTGTCGTACTCCAATTCATCGTGCAGAATGTCTGCCACCTGACCGCCAATGTCGTTTACCTCAATCAAGCAGTACGCATTGTTGTACTGCCGCAGGATAGGGTAGATGGCGTTGGGGTACAACATGGGCGGCATTTCGTTGTTGCGGAATGTTGCCACCACGCGGTACGGAATAGCCGACACATCAATCACGGAGTACGCATGGTAGTCAAGCCCTTGTCCGCGTGCCGTGTCCACCACCGTGATGTACTTGTGGTCGGGAAGCGGCTTCTGATACACCCGCAGCCCCTCGTTGTTCCAGTATTCGGGAGTGCGGTACACCATGCACTTCAATTTTTCAGGATGCACAAGGGTGTGCATGGAGCCAAGAAACTCGCACTCAAACTCTGTGCGGAACTGCTCCTCTGAAGTGTTTGCAATGGTCTGTGCCTTCCACTTGTCGTCACGACCAGGCACATCGCTCCAATGCACCTCCATCGGCACATATTCGTTCTTGCCTTCTTCGCCAGGCTTCTTGTTCGCGTTCACCCAGAAGCGGTAGAACATATTCAAGCCCTTCGGCGTTGAAATGATCGTGACCTTCGTGCTTTGACCGCTGGTGATGGTGGGGTACACGGACGAGAAGAACTCTTCTGCGACATTCTGAGGCACATACGCAAACTCGTCCAAGAAGATGTAGTTGAACGAGCCACCGCGAACCGCAGATGATGAAGTGGCAGACGCTAGGATCTTGGAGCCGTTCTCCAGCACGATTGACCCCTTGTTCCACTCCACCACGCCCTGCTGTAACCACATGGGCAGATACTCATACGCCAACTGCAAGCGACCAAGCAGTTCACGGGCAGTGGTGAGTTTGTTCGCAAGAATCGCCACGCTCATGCTCTGATTGAACAGCACATAGTGGAGCAGATACGCGATGATGGTGGTGGATTTACCTGTCTGACGGGGCAGTTTGCCGATCACGAAGCGGTTTTCGTGAATGGTGCGGATCATGTCTTCCTGAAAGTCATACGGCTCAAAAGGCACCAAGCCCTTGTCAAGGGACACGATCTTTACATAGTTCTTGATGAAGTACAGCGGGTCTTGGGAGCATTTCACATACTCCTCAATCTGCTCGGGCGAGAAGTTTACATTTACTCCTGCTGCCTTCAGGTTGGAGTTGCCAAGGTACTTCGTGCTTTTCTTACTCATTGTTCTTGTCACTCTCAATCACATCACGAACATCAGGGCGGTTGTCAAACGCCTTTGTGGAAGACCGCGCAGAGTTGATGATGTCCTGTAGTTCCTTTGTGGAACCCACATAGATGGACTGATTGGTGGTGCTGTTGTTCGTCACGCTCTGATCCACCTTGCGGATGGTCTTGACGCGATTGTGCAAGTCCATGAGTTCGCGGTTGGTTTCGGAAAGCGTCTTTATCATTTGGGCTACCACTTCATAGGCACGGGGTGAGTCGCCCTCTTGAGCCACCTGAATCACGCCGTCCAGAGCGTTCTTGCCCATGTCCACCAGTTCCTTCAGGTTGTCGCGGACCAGTTGATAGTCCGTCTTGAGGTCTTTCTCAAGCCGTTCGTCCGTGAGGGGCACGGGATCAACTTTCGCAACGATTGCGGTGGACGGAACGCCCTCACCTGTCAGCGGCTTGCTTGGCTCCACGCCAAGAGCCTTTTCAATATTATCAAATCCACTCATGGTCTACCTCTCAAAGATTCCAGTCTACGGTAATGCCTCCAGCAGCCATTCCTGTCGTGTATGTGGTTCCACCGCCGCTCTGCGCCTGATACACCTTTGCATACGAACCGTAGTCGTTTGCGTTGGAACTTGCTCCGCTCGGTCCGCAGATTCCCGTAATGAGATTTCCGTAGTGGGGCGTGTCGGTGGTGTTTCCTGGATAGTAAGTGACTCCACCCACGAATGTGTCGTCAAACACATTGCTGTTCCACATTGCTGCCTGAACCACGCGGATTTCCTTGTAGTTCTTCTTTGCGCCGAACAGATAGGTCTTCATCGTGAAGTTCAGCGTGAAGATGATTGACCGCCGCGTTTCAAAATCGCCTTCGTAATCTTCCTCGGATGACACGGAGTTCAGGTAGATGGGAACATCCACCTTCTTGTTGATGTCATCAAAATTCACCGTGACCACGAATTCAGGAGAAAAGAACGGCAGTATCTGCTCCACGATACGCAAGCCGTCTTCCATGTTCCGCACATAGATGTACAGGGAGAAATCTATGTTGTACGGAACTTCCGCGAAAGTGTAGTCCACTCCGCTTGGGTTGGATGTTGTGGGACGAACCACATGACGGGAAAGACTGTTGCGCTTTCGTGCGGAATCGTACACATACCCCGTGATCTCAAACGCCATGCGTGGCAGCACGATCTGGTTGGGGTTCTGAAACTTCGGATCGCCTGCAAGCCGCACCTTGTACTTCTCCTTCGGAGCATACGAGATGGGGACAAGCATGGTTTTCGTGCCACCGCTCTCTGCCTTGTCAATGTATATTTGATTGAACAGTGAGCCGAAAGCCACAACCATGCGGCGAATGGAACCGTTGTAGAAATTGGTGAACATTAGTATCCACCCTCCGAGAACGGATCCTTCTCCGTGAAGTCAAAGATGTTGTCGCGCTCCTGCTCCAGTTCCAACTGCTCGTTGTCCTGCTGGTCTTGGTGCGTGGCGCGAACCGTTGTTTCGTATATGCCCGAAATCGCGTAGGACGCACCGCTGACCAAGCCAACAACAATGTCGCCCACCTCAAACACGCCGTCCTGCTTGTTGACCCGCAGAGACTTGGAACCAACAACAGGAACGGTGTACTCGTTGACCCGACCGTATGCGTGCTTGTCGGCAGTGGTTCCCGTGTACACCTCTTCGCCAAGGGTGAATGTTCCTGAACCGCTGCCAAGGGTCATGCCGATGAGGTAATCCGATGCAATGTTCATAATCGCATCCATCTCCGACTCGCCCGTGCTGATCTTCTCGCTGGAGTACTTGAACGCCTCGCAACTCAACTTGAAGGAATACCGATCACCGCCAGGATAGAACGGATTGTCGTGCTTGACGAACTTGATTTCAAACATGGTGTACGGATAGTCAAAGAAGATGATGTCGCCTTCACGGGGACGACCGTTCTTCTGAATGTCGGGGTGGTGTCCCATGACATCCATGAACCGCTTGCGCGACACAATGAACACCGCAGAGTCCTTTACATCAAGTCCAAAGCGAGACATCTCGGAGTCGCCTTCAAATCCGTCTGCGTTCTCAAGATACATCTCTATGCGGTTTGCGTCCGTGAACTCCGAGACTTCTTCGCCCAGTATCAGGTCTTCGGTGACCTTCTCTCGCGGAAGGTACACCATCTCGTGACCGTGAATCTTGATTGCCTCCGTGGTCAGAGACTCAATAAGGGACTGCTCTCCCTTCTTGTTGCGGCGAAAGTACGGGTTTACTGTCATGGTTATCCTGTGATGAAGTCAGGCGGCTCTTGATACTTCAGCAGCACTTCTTCTTCTATGGACTGTATTGCTGTGGTGGCTTCCTCATACAGGCGCGCACCGTTGAAGGTGATGTTTCCTGGCAGTGGAATGCCCTCGTACTTCGACAAGTTGGCACCCCACTGCTGTTTGATGAGCGCGGTGGCGTACTTCTTCAGCATGGGATCGTTCCACGCTTCGGAATATTCTTCGGGATCAATGATCGCAAAGCCTTCAACAAGCAAATACTGGTTTGGAGCAAAATCGCTCCAGTTCATGTCAATGTGCAGTTTGTTGTCGTACTTGTTGAACCGCACTTGCTTTTCGGGATCCAACAACTGCTGCAACATCTCAATGTACTGCATGGTGGACACATAGTAGTTCATGTTCATGTTGCCTGTGCGGAGTCCGTAGAAGTCCGTCAGTGCCATCTGGTAGCGGATATTGAAGATGTTGTTGATCTGTAGGTTGAACCCGATCTGAAACACGCGGGTCACATTGGCAATCTTTGGTCCGTTGGGATCAAGGCTGTCTGTGTTGATGTACTGATTGGTGATGTCCTGCTGCGTGACCTGATACTTCCAGTACTGCCGCTGCATACCCAACGAGTTCCAGTCATTGAAATACTGAATAGCCTGGTCAATGCGGTCTTCCACTTGGGAATCGTCCACATTGATCTCTATGACGGGCGCACCAAGTGCGCGTAGGCAGTATTCCTTGAATTGCTGTCGTGTGGTAGGCTTCGCCATCGTGTCTCCTTTGAAGTATTTAGAAGACCTGCAAGTTACTCGTCACGGGGAAGCGTGGCAATCAGTCTGGCAAGTTCTCCCTCACGATTGCATATCCGATCACACTCGCAATCCACAAGAGAAAGATGCACAGTATTGTGTCCGTCAGTGATGAAATGCCTTACGCCACGCTCGTATACCCGTGTATGAAAGCCGTGAGGGGCAGAGTAATTCGGCTCTAGTTTCAAAAAATCTGAGAAACTGTATGTGTTGTGGTTGATCTGTATTGTGGTGTCCGTTCCATAATGTATGAGAATCATTTAAAACTCTTCCCAAGGCTCTATATCTGAAATTGTCGGAACCTCTGCACTCTTGGCTTTACTGTATGTTTCTGGGAAATTGGTTTTTGCTGTGACCCTTGCCTTGCCGCTCAACAGCAAAGATCCAGTTTTTCTTATTTCTGGCGCAAGTTTAATGACTGTTCCTTCTGTGCCCACACCACCCAGTTCACGCAGTGCAGTTACGCTGCTCTTTGTCGCAATTGCCGTTTTAACAGATCCAAAAACACTGTTTGCTGTGTTTCGGTATGTAACTACATCCTGATACAGTGCCTGCACGCCAGCAGAACCAAAGGTATACAGAGTGCCGTTGTAGTCTGCAATACTTACAGGTCCAGTTTTCCCGTTTATAACATAATCATCGTAAATCAGTCTCAAAGAAGATATATTGGAGTCTATCGGCAAGAAAGAGAATCTGTCACCACAGAAACCCACCTGTGCAACGGAGAGCAACTGCGGAAAATCTCCACCACCTCCACACACTCCGCTCATCGCACAACATCCTAGAAGATATTGTGCAGAAAAATCCGCCAGACTTGACCGCATCTGAGAGTTTGCGCTTGCTCCACCAGAAACTTCTTGAACAGCAGAAATCACCATGCACGCGCCACTATTCACTCCAAACAAGTATCCAGCACTGCCGCCTGATGCAGCGTGACCTCCGCAAATACCCGTGAACATGGCAGCAGTTCCGCCAGCCGATGTAGTTTCGCGGACAATGTTTCCTACGCCGATCTGCGACCCAAAACGATTGTCCCACGAAACAGTCGAAACTACCCGATTTGAGTTTGCAACAGGAAAGTAACTCGTGTCAAGAGTTCCGTTCATGGACAGAGCGTATATCGTATAGTCTCCAGCAAACTGCTCTGTTGATACTGGGGCAGTCGCTCCGTGAGTGAATTCACGCAGAGCAAGAGACACGCCGCCTCCACTAAGAATAGTGTGTTCAAGCCATCCCTTTAGAGGCTTGTCGCCAGATGCACCACTGCCAAACATCATGTAACCAGTGCTGTTGCGAATGTTTCCAGAGAGTCCGCTAGCCTGTGCGTGACGAGTGCCATTCCAATACGATGCAATTGAAGCGGAACCACCTTGGTTGGAGTACGCAATGGCAAACTGATGCCATTGGTTCAAAGTCACACCGTTCGCAGGGCACACATTCAGTATGTTCTGGTAACCCGCACTGGCGTAACTTGCAGTAGAGTAGTGAAACTGCAACTGATTGCTGCTGGTGTCGTATTCAAGTCTGAACGAGTCGTTTGTGCTTGCATTCACTCCATCTGCGCTGCGAGTAAGAATGATGGGATCGTAATTGTTGCTTGGCTCATTCTCAAAATACAGGAATCCCGACAGCATGAAATACGGCGTTGTTGTGGTAGAAAACGCAGGCAACCGAACGCCTGCGGCTTTTGTGTCGGTATCAAGGTAGGAGCCTTTGAACTGCAATGACTTGTTTCCCAGTTCAGGACCAGAAACACCGATGGTTCCCACTGTGGGTAGATACGAGTCCGCGGACAATCCGCCAAGCGCAAGACCGTTAATCAACACAGGAATGAACTGCGACTGCACCGCTTGTTCGTTGATTTGAAACTGTCCGTATACCGTTCCTGTAAGTACCTGCTCTGTTATGGGGGAGATGTTTTGCAAGGACAGAAGTCGGGTCACGGTTCCGCCAGTGCGAACTCCGTCTACATCAATAGACTGCTCTGTTACTGTAACGGGAACCACCAGCGGTTCAATCGAAGAATCCACCACCAAAGCGTTCAAGCCAGAGACTGGAACAAAATCCCCGATGGCGTAATTCTCTTCGGTTGACACCACTTGTCCTGAACTGTCTAGAAGTATTAGTTTTTTGCTCATTTATGGTTATCCGTTTACGATTTGACTGCTGCTATCTTTACTAGAGTGTGCAGTTACGCCAGTATTAAAAGTTACAAAATTAGGCGCAGTGATGGGACGAGCATCGTATCCTATAGAACCTATCTGACTTCCGCTCCACACGCGGTCAGGTCCAGGATGTCCGTACACGGTTCCTGTATTTGCTCCCACAGGACTGCGCGTCATAATTCTGCGATCAATTCCTGTTCTGACATCATACAAAAACCGCGGATTCGTCAAAGGCGTTTCGGGATAGGTTCCACTTGCTAGGGAATTCGAACCGACAACACCGATGTAAGAAGCATTTGTTGCTCGCACAACAAGCAGTTCTGGAAGGTCCGAGTTATTAAACCTTTGGTCTAGTGTCGCACCAGTTCCACCATCAAGTGAAAACGCGGATCCAGCGAGAAAGTCACCGTTGCGCTCATTTTGAAGAATGACGCTGCTTCCACGATCAGCACTGATAAGAGCCAATCTTTGAGAGGGGTTGGTTGTTCGCACAACACCACCATTTTTTACATCGCTGAATGTTGTCCATAGTCCCGTGTCTCGTATGGTGCTGCCGCCCATGCGTCCCACGCAGAACATATTCATAAGTTTTACGGTGGAATTTTCTTCCACTGATACCGCGTGTTGCGAGAGTGCTGCATTTATTCCACTGTCATTGGAATTGCCTGATCTGGATGTGCCTGTGCTGTGCATTGGGTGCTTCGCAAACAGATACCCAACGGATGCGCTGCTGTTTTCCGAAACTCGCAGTGCGGATCCAGCATATCCTGTAACGGCAATCGTGCCGTTGCTGTACTGAATATCGTTTGGCTGAACGATTATGTTGGAGTAAGCAGGATCAGAAGACCCGTATATGGCAGTACCAGAAGACACCTCACCCACCGTGAGGCGAGAATTCTTGCGAATGTCGATGGCATCATGTCCGCCGTTGTATACCCATATGCTCTTCAGCACATTCACGGTGGAGTTTTCGGTTGCAAGAATGGCGTTGTGCGAATACGAGCCTTGACAATAACTCCAGTGACCACCATAATTGGAAACGCTACTGATGCACGCAGCAGCACTTGATCCAATTGCGTTTGCGGTTGACATATTGGTCCACCCGCAAGTGGTTCCGTTTGCCGTCCTGATGAGGAGAGCAGTTCTGCTCACTATGAGTTCTGCACTTGCTCCGCTTGCGGTCATTGTGGGATAGAACCGTATGCTCAGTGTTCCCCCAGAACCCAAGGTCAATCCACTGTAGAAATCGGTATCCGTCCAATAGCACATACCCTGCGGTGCTATGCGTATTCCGTCCAAGAACAAGTTTCGATATTCAGTGGGAGCCTGCGGTCCCACAAGAGCAGCACCGCTTGTCAGTGATGCCAACTGTGCTGAACTTGCCGCACTAGTGTACCAGTTTCCGATTACTCCTATTTCACGCTCACCAGAGGTCTTGGCACTGGTGTTCATAAACATTCGCACAACAGGATACGAGAATGGTGTGTTGGATTGATCGTTTCCGTAAGCGGCGAACGATGCACTGCCTCCACTGGCTGTGCGATTTCCATCAAATTCAGGATACAGAATAGTCATGCCAAACTTCGGAATATCTCCAACCACGGTGACGAACATTGATGTGGCAGACAGAGAACTGTTGTGCAGTTGTATTCCGCGCCATTTTGCTGATATGTGCATCCCGTCCATGCGGTAGTTTGCACTGTTTTCGACTCCGTATCCAGAGGGGTCTACCAGATCAAGACGGGAATCTCGTGCAATTATTCCCACATTTGCGTTGTTTACGCACAGAATGGGTGTGTTGTCCGTGGTTTCGCTTCCGTAGTTGTAGTTTCCGCTGCCAGTATTTACGGTTTGCTCATAGTAGTTCTTCAACACGCTTCCGTGAAGAGCAATGGGGAAATCAATATCCATGAAACCAAGATTGCGTATGGCTGCTTCTGAGTTTTCAAGATATATGGCTGGTCCGCGATTTGACCTTGCAACCAATCGTCCAACGGACATTGTGGTATTGAATGTTATTCCCAGACCGTCAACTGCTGGATTATACGGATTGTTGGACGCAGAGAATATGTGTGGTTCCGTGGTTGGTCCAAAGAAAATGTTCCTGATCGCCCTGATTTTTCCGTTTTGCAGGAACAAACATCCACGATTTGACAACACTGACGACAGATTTGGACGAATCACCACTGGATATGTGGTCAGCACATACGGGTCACTTGTGTTGTGCGACAAGCCAGTATTTGCAGGATATGATGTGTAATCGGTGTCTGCCGTCCACCCGCTCCCGTAGTATCCGTTCGGCTGCGAGTACTGTGGTTCTGGGAAATTAGAAGGAATTCCTCCCCACGGAATAAGGTTGTTCAATCCCGCAGAGCCTGCCCCCCATGTCCATCCAGGACACCGACAGTCGTAATTAATGGTGTTGAACTGAACAGCAAGACTTGCTCCGCTTGCGGTTGCGGAGTGAATCCGTCCAATCCCAAGTATTCCAAAACCGTCTTCGTGGGAAACGCCTGCATTGAAAAACCTATCACCATTGAAAAGCACTCCGTAACTGTGGAGTCCGTTTCCAGTAGGCGGATTTATTCCTTGTCCAAGTTGACTAAATCCGATTATCTGAGTGGCGTAACCGCTTCGACTGGCAATGGCGGCGTTCATCACGGAGAAATACATTCCCCCTTCAGCCGCACTGAAGCCGTGAAGAGTGTGTCCTGCTGCATCTGTGGTGGCTCCGTTCCACAGGCGTATGGTGGCTGTGTGACCGCCGCCGCCCCACGAATCCAGATTCCACGAATATCCCTCTACTCGCCAGATGACCCTCTGCTTCAGTGCAGCAGGGTCACCCTCAATAACAATGTTTCCGCCCTGTGGGTGGTACAAATTGATGTTATCAGTGACGATGTACTCGCCCCGCTTCAGGCGGATGTACAGTATAGCCTTGCCCACGATGGTGTACTCGCGGGCAACATCCATTGCTCGTTTCAGGCTTGCATAAGGAGCGGACTCGCTGCCGTTTCCGCTGCCATCGCTTCCCGTGGTTGACACCCAAATAACAGTATCGGTGGCAATTACTTTTAATTGCTCAAGGGACGGATTGCTTGGATACGGTAGGTGTGAATATGCCATAGTTACCTCTATTTAGCCTTTACACTATGACCATTACTCTTATTCCATAACCAGAACCAACAGTTGAAGGATTCACAATATCACCAGTTAAAGGATCATACAGTCCAATGTGTATTCCGCTTCCGTCGCCAGCAACAACCACTGCATTCCACCGAGACTGTGGGTCGCCAGGAGTGTAAGGGTGATACGGCTGGACGATCACGCACATATCCGTTAATGCTAGCAAAGTGGATGTATCGCCACTCACTCGCCTAAAATCTGTGCTGAAGCCAATGTAGATGGTATTGGGAAGAGATGCTGCGGGGGCAGTTGCAGGAATTCTTCTGGCACCAGAAACATTGAAATTGCCTCCAACACCCTCATACAAGTTTGATGTTGTGCTAAGTGCATCGGGATCAATCACTGCCCAAGCCCGAACAAATCCACATGGAGCAGTCGAAACAGGTTGACTAACAGGGGCGTATTCGTTAATGCTTCCCGCACTCGTTCGCATGAAAAGACTGCCGTCCGCCTGTATGCGGTCAGATGGAGAGTTTCCTAAATCCGTTCTTCCCCGTGTGCGAACAGTGGTGTCATCGTCCCCCAGAAGAATCTCTCCAGCAATCGTGGTGTTGATGTCCACTATGTTCGTGGCGCGTATCACGGTGTTTCCAGTTATGTCCACTCCAGTAGTGGTTCCGCGGATGCGCTCGGTTCCACGAACCCTCAGCCCAAAGAACGAATTGGTCCCCTGCGCTCCCCCATCTGAATTTATAATAAGAGAACCAATTCCTGTGTTTGGAGCAGAGTTCGCACTTATTTCTGAGTAAATGTTGTCGTCCGTGTCCTCTAGACGAATCACTGGAGTGGCGTTTTTCAAGTGGAAAGACTGAGCGGGAGTAAATTCACTCGGACCGATTCCAAGAGAACCACTGATTCCTGTGGCTGTTCCGTGTGTCCTGATGGTTCCGTCTGCGTTAACAGTGAGTCGGTCGGTGTTGTTTGTCTTCAGTGTAAGAGGATGTGCGGACTGAACAGCAACAGTTCCGCTGTTTTGGGTGGAAGCAAGATATGTGTTTGCCCCATTGTCGTGCTTTACGCGCACGGCGGCTGTGGAGCCTTGTATGTGCAGAATGCGGTTTCCGCTGGAAACATCTTCCACCGTGGTGGGAGAATCCGCAACAAGCACGCTTCCGCCGTTGGTGAGTATCATGCGGCGGGTTCCTGTGGTGAACTGACTGGTGTTTGTCTTGAACACCAAGTCTTCTCCTGCTCCTGCGTTTCGCAGAAGACCCGAACGCAGATCGGTTACGAGCAGTTGATCATACGGAATGTCCACGCCGTCAATGATGGCAGCGCGTGTGTACGGCTGTGCCTTGATGATGTACCGTACCGCGAGATACGGGGGAATGTTGGTTGCAGTTGGGTTTGCTGCTGTGCTGTTCAACAGATTTGTTGCGCTTCCTGTGGGAGTAGAACTGGCAACGCTGCTGAACTCTGTTATGTCCGATCCACCGAAATTCGCAAGCGGATATGTGCCTGCACTTGCTCCGATGGGGAAACGGCTGCGGAGATCAGGGGTGTTGAAGTGGGTGGTGGTGACTGATGTCACACTGTAAGTACTGGAAGTTATTATAAGATTTCCAGCATTATTCCAAATACGATAGTTTCTATTGGTATTTGAAGCCAAGCCAGAAATCTGCCCCGCTGTCATCTGAATGTTTGGATATTCAAAACGCTGCGTGGTGCTGTTGTACTTTGGTTGTATTTGTGCAAAAATTGTAGCACCACCACTAACATTATTCAATACAATACCAACCACCTCTGCCGTATTCGTGTCCGTGGTTAAACTGCCAGTACTCCAGTTTGTCGTGGTGCTTCTCTTGAATAGAATTCTGTCACCAGCCTCAAGAGAAATATTTCCAGTTCCAACTATCGCAACCACAGAACCGTACTTCGGAGTGGCATCTCCCGTGGTGTTCAAAAGAGCAGAGTACAGTTCAGGATACTCGGTGACGGAATACGAAACGCCGTTGCACTCCAGCCAGGTTTCGGGAATCGTGCTTTCGGCTGCATACGGCATGATTGTGCCGACAGGCTGAATCTGTTCAATTGAAACCGTGGACGATCCACCGATCTGCGTTCCAAGGTAGTTCATCACGATGAACTCGCCAGTCCCGCTGCCGCTCTTGCGGGTAAGTACGGGCTTCACCACTGTTCCGATTGCGCTTGGAGGAGACTCAACCAGTGCGCCTGGCGTGTCTGCGCTAAGGAAAAGAACGGGACTATCGGTCGTGCCGTAGCGAGCATTCAAGTCAATGTAGCCAGAATACACGATCCTGAACGAACCAACCTGCGCGTCCTTTATTACACCAACAACTTCTGAATTTTCGGCGTTGTTTGCTTGCGCCAATGTCCACGCATTCGCAACGGTATCGAATCGCACAACATCTCCGAAAGCAAACGAGTGCGCCACGGAAATGGTTTCTTCGATTGTCTTGGGCGCAGTCGAACCGCCCTTCAGTATTAGTGATGAACCCATTTTAGTTCCTCAATCCTTTATTGAATTCTCTGACACAGATGGTATGCCGTTACACCGCTGCTTCCGCGATCAATAGCCAGACCACGAGTCCTCCACAATCCATTCAGCGTGACTCCAACCGTGCTGGCTCCAAGATACAGTACATATTCACCGCTCAGACCACCAGTGTTGTGATAATACACGGTGACACCACGATTCGGGGACAGCGTTGAGCCTGTCACACCCATGATCATGCTTCCAACAGGCAAATCGTTGTATTCTGCCGATGCTCCAGTGTAGCCCGTGAAAGACGACTGTCCTGCATTGTTCACATCTCCGCGATACGAGAAGATATGACCGCCAACAGAAGATGTGCTGCTTATGAGCGGCTTTCGAACAGATCCAATCGTGGCAGGAGGAATATTGGTGAGAGAAGGAACATTGCTTTCGTATGCGCGAGATGTTCCTGCACAATTTTCAGCAAGGAAATACTGCACCCCGCCAACCATATTTCCAGCAACACCGCCGTTTGTTGCGGAAACTCCGTTTATGTCTTGGAAGAACCCATCCGTGATCAAAGAAAACTTGTAGTTGATTCCTGGCAGTGTTCCACCGATTGCGTTCATGGGGAACACTTCAGTGACTATTCCAAGCACCTCCGCTGCTGCCTCGGTGTTTGCCTGCGCCTTCACATAGATGCCGTTAGAATATGTGGCTCCAGTAAAACCACCAGCAATTCCCGCAGGATAATCATACGAAAGCCCCACATCAACACCCGACAGATACCGAACCGCATCACCCACGCGGAATTTGTTCAATTGCGAAATCTGAACAACCGTGGATGTAGCAGAAGAAATCACCAAATCTTCAGCCAACAAACCACCCGTGAAAGGAACAACTACTGCGCTATTCGTCCCTGTTGCAATCATCACCGCTTTGTGAACTGTGCCTGGTGCAGAAGCAGGAGATGGTGACAGTTTGCCTGCGGAGTTGCACAGATAGTACACACCACCAGGTCCAAGAGTTGACGCTCCTGTAAGGAGTGCATTGGAGAAGTTTCCGTATATTTCACCACTGAAAGTCAATTCAAAATTGTCAGCGTCTATCCGATTCGAAACCAGACCAACAACCTCTGCAACATCAGTACCAGTGGATGCGGCAGGAATGTAGTTGCCTGATGCGTTCACATACACAGGAGTTCCAAAAGACAGTCCGTGTCCTGTCTGTGTAACGCGCTTGCGATTTGCGCCGTTGCGGATGTTCATAAACGGATACGCACCGTATGTGGTTCCGTTCAGTACTTCCGCAAACACCGTGGAGCCAGCAAGAGAATACCGCGCAAAATCAATGTTTCGTCCTGTGGTGGTTCCGTTTCCAGAGAACTGAACCACCAAACCGTGATCAGTGGTCGTGCCGCCGTCTATTCTGATTCCAGTGCCGTGGACAGGCAGCACGCCGCCGCCCGCAGGGTAGATTCCGCTTGTGCTGCCACTGAACCCGATGCTGCCGTTTGCACGCCACAAACCAGTGATGCCATGCACTTCCACGCGCTGCCACAACCACTCCGCAGTAAGTCCACCGCCACGATTCAGTATGATGCCACCGCCGCCAGCAGTTTCAATGTTTGGATCGCTTGCCGCTGCGGTATCACCAAGAATAATATTGTAGTCGTCAATGGTGACCGCATTTGCATTTACCGTGAAGGTAGACGCATTGAATGTGACTTGACCGTTGAATGTGACCCCCGCACCGAACACGACTGCGCCCGTGAAAGTAAGCCCGTCAGGAATGGTTGGATTCAGAGCAACGGAGAATGTACCACCAGTGGTTCCCGTGTACGCAATGCTGCTGCTTGAAACACCGTCATAGACACGGATTTTGTTTAGTTTGTAGACAGAGGTGTTGGTGATGTCCTTCCACACATTGAAGTTGTCGCCAAGCGCAACTTCAGGTATGGTGTATGTGGAGTCGTTTGGACCAGTGTTTGTAGCCATGCTTATTCGCTCTGCTTATCTTTGAGGAGGTGCTGTTGCAGTTCCAAGACTTGCTCTTGCAGAGTATTTATCTGCCGCTGCAAAGCCTGTATCTGCTCCTGTTGTGTCTTTTTTAAAAGGTATGCGTTTACTGCTTCGGAATCGCAGAGTATGGCGGCACCAGTTCTTGCGTCCCGTTTGTACCGCATAGATCAGATGAAACTCACTACGCGAATATTTTTCACACACGGTGTCCGATAGTACGATGTCCAGTTTCCCCCCGTATCCTTGACAACATCTACTCGTACCTGATATGAACCGAATGTGGTTCCCGCTGTTACACGGAACGCCCCCTCGCGGAAATCAAGTTCCGATGTGCTAGCAAAAGTTGGGTTTGTGCGAGAAACCGCTGCCCACGGCTTGGAGAATATATCTTCTTCTCCTGTTTCGCTGTATCTGTAATAGACACGAGCGGATGAACCACTTGGTGTATTCTGATCCAAGAACACCGCCAATCCCCTAGAATGAAGATCATCTGGCAGTTCTACCACGCGAGAAACATATCTTCCGCTAGTAGACTGAGTAACTGCTGCCCCGTACAAAGAATTCAAATATACTACAGGAGAAACCGCAGACAAATTACCGCGAGTAAGGGTGTACTGTAGATTGGGGGAAGTTAGTGTCGTGACAGGATATACTGCTTCGTTGTTAAGGAATGAGTACGATCCTATAGTACGAGTAATGGAACAACTGTTTGGTATGATTTCGGGTGCATAGAACTTCAGCACATGAGCGCCAGTGCAGTCTGACAAATTTCTATACTGTATGTTCCCTGTGGTGGATTGCGAGAAGTCGCACCGTCCGAGGGCAAACATTATATCGGTAGCGTTGTCTGCCACAGCAGCACCAATGCCCTGTGGAGCAAACAATGTTCCAACCGTTTGATTGTTGCCTGCACGACCACCAACAGCATCGGTGTTTTCGTTGGTATTCACCGATGAATCAGCAGCAAACAATTCATAAGAACTACTGTTTGTTAGAACACAAAGAGCATATTCACCAGGCTCAAGGTAAACTGGGCTGCTGAATTGGAACACCGTGGCTTGCGGAGTGCTTGCAGAAGCAGTCACTTCAGAAGGAACTTTAGTGACAGTGCTGAAAGGCATTACAACGGAGGGAGAAGGATATCCGCTCACCGTTGGACGAATCTGCACTGTAACTGGAAGAGCCGAATCCTTTGAGGAGAAATACAGAGAAACCGTTTTCAGCATCAAGCCATCGGGGTACAATTTCTTGTCAACAAAGAATGTTTGCGACAGAGGATCGCTCCAGTGATTTGCTTCAACAGAGTCAATGTCCCTGTTGAAGGGATCACGAGAAACCGCTTCACTTGAAACCGTTTGTCTTCGAACCTCTGGAGGGAGGACGGAGACACATCCGTTTTCGCGCTGACGCAGCAGACCAGTGCAGTAGTATGTTGCATCAGCAGCAATCTTTGCATTTTCTGTCACCAAAGAATCTGATATTCTGACAGTCTTTTCACCCACCAAGTAGGAACCTGCGGTGATCCCAAACGAGAACGAAGCCGAACCGTTTGCGTCCGTGGATACACCAGCAGTGACAACAACACCGTCAAAGTAAACCGAAAGACCCGTGGTGTTGGGTTTCAGTCCGTGGACAGTTGCACTGATCGTGGAAGACGGAATGTACGGAAGAACACTACGATCCACCATCCGAGAACCAACACGATATTTAATCCGATTCTTGAGTTTACGGGTCTTTATGAAATTGCTGGTCTTCTGATTAACGCTTTCCGCTGTGCGGTTTGCACCTATACGATTGCTGCCAGAATTACGAGAAGGAATGGACGAATCGGTGCTGAATCGCGGAAGTTCGAATACACGCTTCTGTATCTCGTCCTGCTCTTCCTCTACATCTTCTATTCCCGTCCAAATGCTGTCCCAATCGTTCCACTGTGTGCCAAATCCGCGCAGATTGCTTGGGTTTGCAGACTGCCAGTTGTCGTTTTCCATGAGAGAGTTTGTCTTGATGATTGGACGATATCCTGCATCAAAGAAAGGATTCACGGAAGAAGACAGTTTCATAAATCCAAGCCAGTTCACGGTATTGGATGGATTAATCTTTATTGTCTTTGTGTAAAACAGATTTTGCACATATGGAGTTACGGAATATTGTAGAGTCAGTACTCCATCGGTGGAAATCGCAATATTGGAAATGCTGCTTGTGGCGGGATCAGACTGCTCTCCAGCATCCGTGATTGGAGTTGTATCAATTAGATTTACTGGCTGTGTTGTAAAGAATGGACGAAGTTCTCCCCGTTCAAAATCCACAGAACAGGTATACAGTGGATCGGTGACATCTGCCACGGAGTGACCATAAAACTCATCAACGAAAATAGATGTCTTTAGCGGCTCTGTGGCAGAGGCAGATGTTTTGAGAGAACGAGACTCCAATTCGGACTCAGATAGAGACAGTTTCGCAAAGACTTCAACATCATCTATGCGTTTTTCCATCTTTCCAAGATCAGCCATAGTAAACCGCTTGGTTTCAACGGGATCAAGCACTACATCGGTGGTGTTGTGTGTGTAAGCAGGAATCGTGATGGTAGAGATCACTAGTGCGTCTTGCGGATCGGGGGGAGCAACGGGAGACAGATCAGGCGTTCCCCGCACCAAGAAAAAGAGAGCAGAACCGTCATCAGGATTTGACTTTACGCATAGTTTGTCGATGCGTGGCAAGTAGTGGTTATATGTGATTGTCGTGTCTTCCGCGACAACAAAACCAACATTTGCTCCGTATGGTTTGATTCGAACGGTTGATGCCGTGGATCCACTATGACGGAAATCCAAACAGTTTGCGAGAGAAACCGTTTTTCCTGTTCTAGGATTGCTGAATACTGGAATGTTTTCGTATGGTATTCCAGAATACGACAGCGCACCAATAAAAGGAGCAGAAGCCAATCCCCCGTGAGAGAAATACGAATATGATACGCTCAAACTGATATTAGACGAAGAGTATATGGGTTTAGTGGCAGAGGACGGCTTTAGATACAGGCGAGAAAGACCATAGTGTGTTTCTCGTTGACCGTCATCCAATTCAAAATCAGATGTGACATTGGTTACGATGTTTGGAGTAACGCTGCTGTCAGTGGCAATTACAGATGAAACCTTGTAAACATCGTATTGGTCAAACTCATAGTATACGCTGTTTTCATCCGTGTTCGGATTTCCTCTCCTGTCTGCTAGTGCAGCAAAAGTATCAGTGGTGCTGACACTGGTCTTGCTCCTGTACTGACCGCTGACCGAGAGGTCTGGTGTATAGATCACGGGAACAATCAACCTAATGTTTCCTGCCGTGAATCCTCCCCAACCATTGTTGGAAGAACCCGTGACCGTCAGAGTCATTGTATTGTTGTTCCCACCACCAGACAGAGTTCCGCTGTTCAACACAGCACATCCACCATTATCGTTTACTATTCCAATCTGACTTACTTCTAATGAAGATGTGGTCGCCGTAGAATAGTTTTTAAAACGATACGGGTTGCTAGAATCAAGTGAATCAAAATCAGAACTCTTGTTGACTGTGTATATTGCGGTATCACTTGATCCAGGTGTTCCTGTGTACTGAACTGTCAGATCATCGGTTACAAGTTTTCCGTAGACCGTAAGATTGCTAATGTCTTTGATGGCATATCCAGGCTTGATCTCGTACACCAAAGAACTGTTTACCGTGTCCTTTGGAGCGGTAAGATTGCTTCCTGCTGTGTTGATGAAAAAAGCACCAAGAGTAAATCCTGTGGTGTCTGAATAAATGTATCCCGTGCGTCCAGATGTCACCGATCCGCTGATTCCATACAAGAATAAACGATATGTTCCAGTATTCACTGGATTGACACCATGAACGCGAGCAGTTCCCACAACGGCACGAGTAGAGTTCAAAAATCGAACAAGAGCAGAACCAGACCCAATCGCTGCGAGATTGTCTGCAAATGTCTGCCCTAGATTCGATGCACCGCCAACGGCAGCATCAATATAGTTACCCAAGGCATAAGAAAAGGTCTGCGTGTTGTTTTCTGTTGTTCGCGCCTTGGGAAGGGCAACAGTTTGAGGATATTGATTCTCCACTTCGTGTCCAAGCACATACGCTTTTCCACTGCCGATAGAAAGATTGTAATTGGCAGAATCGTTTGTGCGAACTTGAACCTCAAAAGGACGAACCGTGTATGATCCAGACTCATCGAATGTTCTACGGGCAAGCGCGTTTTCGATTTCTCCGTAAGTGACCCGCTCTACCTTTTTCGTGACACGACCATTCTCAAACCGCAACAGTTCAACAAAATTAGATGGAGTTTCGGTAAGATCGGTCTGATCAAGAGTCAATACAATCGTGTAACGATCTGCACCAGGCGCATTGTAGTTGTATGAACCGATAGCAGGATCTCTGAGAGTTGAGTCTTCCTGTTCAGTCACATTGTCGTTTGTTATCGTAAAACCAATCTTCTTGGACAGTTCAGCAAATTCTTCTCCTGTGACAGAAGCAAACTCTAGATCACGATAAGAACCATCGCTGCTCAGGCGATAGGGAGCAAACTGCTGCAATCCTGTGCGTACAAAGAAGCCGTTGATATAGAATATTCCCTCTGCTACACCAATAACTTTGCATGAACCTGTAGCAAACGAGTCGGGTGCTATAGTGAGAACATTCGCACCAGTATACGAAACATCTGGAGAGTTGATGAGATTTATGGTGCTTGAGCCAAATTCCGATCCAGAATAAAAATCAACAACCAAAACAAGATAGCCATCACTGTTCAGGTCAGGAGAAATATATCCAACAATTTTTGCACTTGTTGTGTCTCCGCTAGTCGTGGAGGTGATTGTTCCGCCGACAAGTGGCTGAAAGTCAGTGACTCCATACAAAGGACTATTTATGCCAACATCCACCATGAGGTATGATGCGTTACGAACAGTGATTCCGCCCCCGACTATTCGTGAACCGTCCTTGAACAAATGGTCACCAACACGGGACAACTGATTTTGAAGAATTGTCTGTAATTGGGTGAGTTCGCGCGCCTGCACAGCATAGCCAGGCTTGAACAACACACGCAAAAACCCCTTTGCAGAGTCAAAGTCATCGTAATATGGGTTGATGTTGAAAATGCTGGGATCGTATGCCATGTGTTCCTCTTAGAATCCTAGACGGAGCCTGAACTCTTCGGTTTGACCCGTGCCTCGCGTGACAGGTCTGACATTGTTTATGTATAGTATTTCGCCCGAAGTTGGGTCTATTTCTGGCAGGGTTACAGTGTTGATCACATACTCGCCAAACCCTGCTCCTGTTGCGCCATGAGTCTGCACATCACGGAACCGTCCAGTGACATTGGTGAGATACAGGACTCCATACGATGGATTTACAAAATTCCATCTGTAAACCTGTCCCGTGGCGTAATGACCGAATTCTCCTGTAGTACCTTGATGCACCACATCACCATTAGAGAATGAGTTCTGAGTCAACGGAGCATATGATATATCAAGCGTTCCCGTTGCTCCACTTACGCTTGTAGCGACTTCAAGCACATGAAGACCGCTGTACGATGGGGTGTTATTAAGGTCAAAATATGACTGTCCAGATTCCACCACGCGATACAGTTTTTGAACCGAATTTGAGTTTTGAACAACCTGTACACTGCCACCATTGGATTTAGTGACTACCACTAATTCTCCGTTCGTGACATTGACAGCGAGAACATCTCCAGTAACTCCAGACTGCGTGCTGCTGAGTTGATATCCGCCGACAAAATTACCGTTTGTGATGACCCGCACATATAGGTTGTTTGCGCTTCTGCCGATAACCGTTCCAGAAACATCAAGATCGTATCCAAATGAAATTCCACCACCACTAGGAGTAGTAATGATTGCTCCTGCGGGAATACTCTGAAAAACCCTTTCTCCGTTGAAAAATTCCAAGGCATTCTGCACTGTTAGGGTATAGTCACGAATTCTCTGAAGACGGGTAATGAAGCGTCCAGAAGAATTAAGGGTTTTCACGGTAACAAAATTCGTTGCAGAGTTGGGAGCGGTTTTTATTTCGTCTACCTTTGCAAGAGCAAACGACTCTGTACCGATGATGTAGTTGTCGGAAGACCCATCAAAATGAGAAGCATCAGGAACAGCATCCTCACGAATAAGGGTTATATCTCTGTAATAAGGATTGTTTTCACCTGCAAGCAATCCCGCACTACCTACCAGCCGTGGATTCTTGATGATTCCAAACTGACGATATGTGCCGCCAGTAATGAACTTGTTCTGATCTTCTTCACCGATATCAACTATTATCAAGATGTCCTTGATGTTCAACTCTTTCAGAATATTGCTGCCGTGACCGCCTTTTGGCGACAGCACCGCAGTAAGAGTCGGATGATCAGTTCCAGCCTGTACTTCACTAGTGACCTCAAGCATGACCTTGCTGTAGTTTCGACCGCCATTTCCCTGTGTCTGTATATCAATTGCGGTGATTTGTTTGTTCGCATTCATGTTTGGGAAAGCAAATGCTCCACTGCCATCACCAACAATTTTGATATACGGCAAAAAGTCCACAGCAGAAACAAGAGTCTGTGTGGTTGGCGTTACCACGAAATCTACAGCATCGTTTTCAACCGTAAAAATTATTTCGTTTGCTCCAGTTGTCACATTGGTAATCACGCCGTAATTGTTCACTTCTGCTGGATTGGCAGTGCTTGCGTTTACGCGCATGACATATCCAACAAGATTACTCGGAGTATTTGATGTCAGTACATTGATGCGATCTCTAGAGGCAGCGTCAGTGATACGCACTTGCTTAACAATGCTGCTGATTTCCGTAAATGCCGCAACTTGAATAAGATATGGAGTGTTTATGCCAGAGATTACCTGATCGTAAGCATAGGGATACACGCCTGGTGTGGCTGTGTTGTCTACATCTATCCGCGTGATCTCTCCGTTCACCGCTTCAAGTTGGGTATTGTACTGATTCTGTGTCTCGTTGTCGCTGCTGATGGTGGCTACATCGACAGGAATGTAGTCTGTGAGTTCGTAAGGAAGATCGCCTTCTCTGATGGTAGCAAGATATTTCCACACATATCCGTCACCGAGGGTGACGGCTTCAGAGGTCACATGGGTGGGCTTTTCCGTTGAACCATTGGTGTTTCCGCCGTTGTTTCCCAAACATTTGTATACATGATTCGCATCAGTTACCACATAGAATATTGCGGGATCATTGCCGTCAAACAAGTTTACGGTGTCTTCGTACTGATCATACACCGTTCCGCTTGTCCATTCGTAACGGGGAAGTGCAAACAGGATGTTCTGCGGATTGAGTTTCTTGTAACCGATGATCTCGTTCATCACCTGATATTCAGCCGCCACGGTATCCGAATATGCCGATGGGCTGTTCTCGTTTGCCCATGTGGTTCCCTTTGCAACAAAGAAGAAATACTGATTCTCGTTGCGTTCGAGTTCAGCCAAGAAACTCTCGGCGTATGAGCGTTCGATTGATGCCTTCAGGTAACTAGCCATTTCGGTTCCCCTTATCCAATATTACTGTATGTATCGCCCGACAGCACAGTTCCGTTGGACAGCACCGTGCCTGCGGACTTGTACAGCGTGTCGGGGAAATGTACGAAATTCTGTAGTGTGATTCCGCCAAAGCATATGCCCGCGGGAATGGTGGACAGCCCTTCTGTGTTTGGGTGATGCCGTATTTCCCAATAGGTCAATCCTGCTGCATACGCACTATTGCGAGACTTGGTGAACGAATCAGGCAAGGTGTCGTCAAGTCCGTACTTGAAAGACAGATACTGATATACCTGTTGACGCTCAACTTCAGTCAACTTGCGATTGAAAACTATGACTTCGTGCAGCACACCCTGAAAAGAATACGAAGGATTGTCTGTGTCACTCCGTGCATGATTTACAAAATCTGCGTTAGCCACAGCAGCCGTGGAACCAAGTTCGGCGCGAACATATGCTCCAAAACGCCCAAGCGAAACAGGGGAGGAACTGTACTGTTCTGCTGGTGCTGCGTAGTCTAGTTCTGTTACTTCTGCCATAGGTTACGCCTTTACAGTTCGTATCGTGAACGAATTGAGTTGAAGTTCTGCTGTATTTCTGTCGGAAGCAGTATACGGTCATACACACGGAAATCGGATATCCGACCACGGAACCAATTGTCCTTGGTTGGACCGTCACCTGCAAAGAAGCGGTCAAGGAATCCAAGTGTCCACCGTCCCCGAGTGCCGTCCGACTCTACATCCCACGGCAGCACAGACGAAAGAGAAACAGAGGTATTAAGTTTTTGCTGTCCGTTGATCCATATCTGAACCGAAACCCCGTCTATCTGAAGCACGCAGTGCGCCCATGTGTTCAGAGGAACAGAATTGTCGGGTGTCTGAACAACCTGTACATTCGTTCCGTCCCATAGCACCGCCTTGACGGATTTCTTCAGAAGATCGTACCCGAGATACTGCCGAATTCCGTTGGTGGAAGAGCCTAGAATAAAATGGGTGGTCACCGATGACACTGGATTGGGTGTGGGGTAGAACACTGTTTCCACAGTGAAGCGATTCTGCCGAGGAGTTCCCACCGAAACAGCAGGAGCAGGATCTATCTCAAAGTGGTCACCCGATGTGTATCCATCAAAACGGAAGTACCCCATGTCTGCGGTTGCGTACACAGGTTGATTCATGGCGTACACAGGCTGAACGATTCCGTCACGATTCTTCAGCCGATACGCACTGCCGTTCAGCAGTTCGGCAATTGACGGCTCCGTGCCGTCCACAAGGTCTATGCGCGGTTCAAAAATCTGATGCCGCGGAGTTCCGTCCACAGGATAAAAAGCCCAAGAGCGTAAAGCAGCATAGGTAGTGCCAGGAACCCACTGTGCGTCACCAGCACTACCATAAGGTATTAGTCTGCTAGACACGCCGTCTGTGGTGTATCTACCGCTTGTTGCACTATGGGAAAACGCTGGTCCTGTGGGAGAACCCGATGGGTACATATAGTACACATACAAATACCATTTGTTCTCGTCGTACCCTGTCGGAACCCTTTGTGGTGGAGCAACAAAGAAATAATGATTCCAGTTGGGATTACCCCCATTTCTAGGAATAACTCGGTCAAGAGTATATCCAAAACCATCATTGTTTATGGATGGGTAACCGTTTCCGTGAACACCAAAATACATATTTCCGTTTATAGTGTTGGTATTACTAATGGCTGGACGGTCATCGTTTCCCATGCTCAAGCCAGTCCACGGAACACCCAATTCCTTACGGTTCATCCACACCGAGAATCTGTAAATCTGTGTTTCGTCAATGGGAATTATTGGTGCATTGGTTCCTATGCCTCCAGAATATCTGCCAACCAAAAAACCCCCGTATCCAGTATTTGATCTTGCAAAAGACCCAGCCCGTCCCCATGTGACTCCAACAAATTGACCGTATACTGCGCTGTAACTCAAACCTGATGGTGTAACAAGTGAGTTGTACGGAGCCTGTGTCAGATCAATCTTTGGAAATCGCTGATCATCTGTATGGAAAGGGAAAATTCGGGGTCTGCTGTCGAACACTAGCGATTTTCTGCCCCACGGATCGGAATCAAATGTAATGGAACCAAGACCTCTTCCAATAGCGTTTGTGGTCGTGGATGATACCGTATCAGCCCAATACACCTTGCTTGTGCCAAAAGTTTCGTTGCCTATCGCCGTTCCCCGTCTGAAAAATTCAGATTCTCCCTGATAAACATAGCGATGGACAAGATTGTCGTAAGCATTTGCAGTGTATTCATTGTTAGACGGACCGCTCTTTCCATCAATTCCAAGCACCAATCCGTTTCGTACCAAGAAGTCTTCATTGTTTGGAGACACGAGATCCGCAACCGCGATACCTGTGGAGCGCGACCTGTTCAGTGCAGCGTCACCATTCAAGAATGTCTCTATGCGATTGTTGCTGCGCCGCCACTCTCCCACCACAATGCCCAAGCACGCACCCGACACATGGGGATCGTATGCAAGGGTGTTCTGCGGGAACGCAAAATTGCCGCCAGCAGGACGGAATCCCACAAGTCCAGTCTGCACGGTGGCGTTGTTGGGATACTGTGGAGTGCCGTCAGGCAGTATTCGGTAATACTCCGATGTCTGCTGTGCAGCAGTCCTGTCTGTTTGGTTGTACGAACGGTTGAAGAAAACGGTGTCGTTCGTGACTCCAAGCAGCGCAGTTGCCGCTGAAACCAAGCCGATTCCCCGAGCAGGGCTGTCGCTTGTGGAGCGATACACCATGAACACATCCATGTCGTCCGTGAGCGTGATGCCGTTCGTGAGATAGAAATGCTGACCCGTGAGTATCTTGCCTGCTGTGTTTCCTGATGCTCCGAATGTAAAGCCAGGAATACCACCAAGGGTCTTGCCGTTGTTTGTCCACACGCTCTGCGGCGAATATATCACTCCACCGTTGAAGCAAATACCCGTGATTCCTGTCTGAAGCACGGGACGAAGCGCGTCAATGGTGACTCCCGAGTACGCAGGATCGGTTGTCCACCGTCCCCACTTGGGAGGCAGTGCGTGGTTTGCAGACGGAGAAGCATCGCGCCACACATCCATGCTTGCGCCGTTTGCCACCGAACCACACACGCCGATGTTCTCTGGCTTCAGCCACAGCACAAGTCCGCTGATCGTGTCAGGATCAGGACCGCGTTCGTGACCAAGCGTCCAAGACGCAGTGCTGCCAAGAGGCGCACCGATTGGGTTGTGTGCTGTGATACCGCTTTCTGGCACATAGCACCAAGTGTACCCAAGGGATGTGCCAACGAACACCGTGCCGTTGGGCGTGGTGCTGCCGTTCGGTCCTACCTGTGCAGTGCTGCCGATGTACGGGTTGTACCCAAGTGGATACAGGTCACCTGTTGCGCCAAGCCAATATCCAGACGCGGTGACTCCGTTGTTCCGAAGATCAATGGTGGTTCCCGTGGTGTACGGGGTGTACTGACCAATCACGGGAGTGAGGAAATATGTGGCTTGTGCAGACGAGGTGAGTGTGTTGTCTATTTCACTCTTGAACAGCACCGATCCAAACATCCTCATGCCCGCAGGGTGGATGATGCTCTTGAGCAGATCAAAATACGAATCAAAGGACACCTCGCCCTTCAGCACATACGAAAAGTCCTGATAGTAGTGTCCGTCTTGGATCTTCTTGTTTGAAGAAATCTTTCCGCGATTGCCAGAGAAGTAGCCAGGATAATTCGTGACCGCGCTCCGCAGGGCAACAACCTTGGCGGATCGCGCACCGCTGTCGCTGAAGATGTTCAGCACAAGGTCACCCGAATAATTGAGTCCCGAGTTGGCAATGCCGATCTTCTTTACGCCACCCGAAAAACTCACTTGGTCGATCTTTGCCGAAAAGCCCACGCCGTTTGCGTCAATCACGGTGGCGGTGTCACCTACGCGATACCCGTCACCAGGAATCTCAACAAAGAAGTCTCCGAGAACGGAGTACGCTGTTTCCACCCACTCATCGCTGCCCTGCTCAATGTACACCTGTTGACCAGGCAGGAATGTGCCGTTTATGTCTGAAATGAAGAACTCCGTGACAGGCAGACCGTTGAAGGAGTACTGCACCACGCTTTCAATGAACGCAGACGCGGACACCTGCGTACCAGAGTATTGCGCCAACCGCCCGTTCTTGCCGCTGAACAGGGCAGTGCCGTTGGTGGAAGTGGTCTTCACCGACTTCGGTTCAAGCCACTGACCATCCGAAGCCTTCAGAATGTCTTCCTTGGGATAATAGATTTCCAAGTCGCTGTCGTACAGCACACGGAACAGGAACTTGTACGCGCTTTCGGTTCCCTTGTTGCCGTAGAAGTCACGAATCTTCTTCAGCAGCGTGTTCTTGTTGGGCTTGTTGCCGCTTGCGTTCGTGGCAAGCACCTCGGGAAAGGTGAGCAGATAGGTGTTCTTGAAATGGGAATAGAACTCATCAAGGCTGCGGTCAGCGTCATAGATGGTGTCTAGTTTGCCAAGCACATATCCAGCGTTTCCCTTTTCATCCAACCACTCATAATACGACTTGATGAACAGCACCAATTTGCGGTAGTCTGCACGCATGAATGACGGAAACTGCTCCTCAATAAAAGGAGACAGAATGTCTTCAAGTGCTTCCGCTTCGGTGTTGAGTATTATGTTCTTTGGATCCATTACCTTACGCCTTCAGGTTCTGCTTGCGGTTCGTCTGCGACTGCACGCTGACCTTCACGGAATCGGTGTAACCTCTGCTGATGCGGACAATCTTGTTTTCAAACACGAATATGTCTTCGTTTCGCGGTTCAGCCGTGAGCGTGAACAGCACCGATGTGCTGATGGGATTGAAGTACGAGTTGAACGAGATTCGCCCCCCATCGTAATCAACGGTTCCGATCCGTGGGTACACGGTGTATACGATGCCACCGCTGTTCTTTGCCACCAGATTCAGAATGCCGTTGCCGTCATCGTTCACATAGACATCGCTCACGGTGGTTCCGTTCGTGTCCACATGGGAGAAAGTGGAGGACGAAACCACGGACGAGTGACCGCTGTGCGGGTGGTACAGCGGATTCTTGAAATCCACGCTGAAGCCCTTGGACAGGACGAGTTTGCTCAAATTAATGGTCTTGCGAATCTTTACCGTGGTGTCGTTGCTCAAGATGGACGGGTCAAGCCTGTTCATGCCTTCTGTGAGTTTGGACAGGTAGAAGTTGGAACCAAACCGCTCAAGAGTGGTGGCGGAATATGTGAAGATGTACGCAACCACAAGTGCCTTCAGCGTTCCCACGCCAAGCGATGTGCGGGTGGGGTCGTATGTGACAAGCGAATCAATCACCAGATCAATGTAGTCGGGATCAACGATTTCAGGTGTCACCGTGACCACCGAGCGGTTGTCCTTCAGCGTTCGCGCAAGGCTGCGCTTTTCTTCCGCCGTGAGTGCGGTTCCCGTGCGCGGCTTCACCGCGACAAACACCTTGCCGTACTGCGGGGGTGTCACCGTTTCGCCACCGTACACATACACCGAATCCGCCGCGGGATAGTCCTTGATGACTGCTGCGGTGTAGTCGTCTTCTGTGACGGCACGGTTCTGTGATTGGTAGAAGCGGGGAGCAAGGAACTTGATCTTGGAAACGCTCTCCTCAAGTGCGCCACCCGAGGACGCGCTCACCACGCCGATGTTGCCCAATCCTGAAATGGAGGACGAGAACGAGTCAATCCCGTTGCCTTGATCGCCGTTTGTTTCAAGATATTCAACAATCACGATGTTTCCTGCCTCTGGCTGCTGACCAAGGAAATCGTCACCGAAGAACAGTTCGTACATTCCTGCTTCCTTTTCCTGAAGGAAGAACACCTTTGATGTGGGTGTCAGGTCAATGTACGAATCAGAATATACCCATGTGTCTTCTATTCCCGTGTTGTCAGTTGCAGAAGACTTGACGCGCACCTTGATGGTGCTTGTGTCGATCTTGTCGTTGGGAATGAGCAGCACCGAAGACGGCTTCTTCGTGGGATCGTACACATAACTCATGCGGCGCAGCGTGCCCTCGTACACTTCCACATCCGCAAACTGCTGTGTGTCCGCGTCTGCGTACACTGTGTCAAGCAACACGAAGCGGTACTGCGTTCCCGCAGGATCGGTGCCCACGAACTCCGAGCCACGCGCCAGATAGGTGGACTCTGATGCGCCTGCCGCCGAAATGCCAAGCACAGCCTTTGCTGCGCGGCGGGAAGTGGGCACATATCCGAGCGTCTTCGCGTGGGAAACCACGGACGGACGCAGAGCCGCGCTGTCAAGGAACATCTCGTTTGCCACCATGTTTGCGTAGAACGCCTGGTAGTGGGTGTTGTACGCCAACACATCCAGCACTGTGGACAGCACCGAACCGTCAAAATTGTAGTCCTTCAGCGTGTCCTGTGATTGCAGGAACGCCTTCAGTGACGCTTTTGCGTCATCAAAGTCTAGCCCTACAATATTGAAACTGTTCGTGTTAGCCATCAGCGCAACCTTTCTAGTACGACCGACACCCGATCTATCTTGCCGATCCCCACAACGGAATACTCCACATTCACCGTGTAGTAGTTCTCGTCAGGATTCGCTATGACATCAACAATCACATTTCCCACGCGAGGCTCGTGGTTCCGTATGGTTTGCAGAATGCGGTCACGGATTTCCATCGTGGTTATTGCATCTATTGGTTCAAACAGGAGAGGGCGCAGCGAACCACCGATGGTGGGCTGAAACAACCGCTCTCCAAAAGAAGTGGACAGCAAGTTCTTCAACGACAAGCGCACAGCACCGTCATCCCGCACCGTGAGCAGATCACTGGTCTTCGGGCTACGGGTGAAAGTAGGGTCAATATCTGAAAAGACCGCTTTCGTGCTGTTGCTGATGATCCGTGATGCCATTTACTGTTTTCCGTTTTTGTAGGACAGGTATGCGTTTATGTTCTGCGTTTTGTTTTCTATGAGTTCCTGAAGCGCGTCTTCCGTGATTCCCTCGTTCTCAATCTGATCCAGTTCTGCTGCCGTACACCAATGGCAGCACAGGAATCCCATCGGTGTAATTCCGTCCATGCACCTGAGAGGCAGAACGCTGAAGTATTCAACGCTATTTATCTCAAGTCCAGAACGAAATGCGGACGGCGGCAGGGAGTCAACCCGTATTATTTTGCCAGCCCGTTCCTCCATGACGCGAACCAAATCCATGTAACGGGTAAGCAGCACATCCTGCGATTCAAGAATCATGCTCTGCGTTGGCGCGGCACACGACTCATGGGTAACCGAAAACCGCTTGATGGAAGTGCCGTCCGCAAACGATCCGCCGTTGTGAAACTGAAAAATGAGGCATCGGCAAGCGCGGACGGTGACGCGGAGTTCCGTGAGCATTTCGTGGATTTGGGTGTGGGACTCCACGAATCGCTTCTCCTTCTGCGGCGACCACTTCAGCACGGACTTCTTTTTACGCAGGATTCCCCACACACCGATTCCCACTCCTGTGAGCAGAACACCGATGATCTCCCCGAACGCAAGGGCAAAGTCCTTCAGCGAAGTCAAAAATTCGGCTGCGTCTTTCATCGGTAACCCCCAAAACCCGTTGGTGTACCCCCGCGCACTGCATTCAGGAAGTCAGGACTGACCAAACTACCGTTCAGCGTGCCTCCCAACTTAAAGCACGGATCGGTGTTTGCCTCGTTGATGAGATTCGCTAGGGCGTTGATGCTCGTATATTTTTGAATAAAGTCCGCTGCCTGATTCTGCAAGGCTTCGGCAGCGTTCATCAGTCCCGCAATCACCGTGTTGGCTTGATCCATGACTCCCGTGATCTTGCCCAAGCCTTCCTGCAACTGCCGTACTGCATCAGCGGCGGCTGATCCAAGGTTGTTGTCCGAGAACTGATTGAGTATTTTTTCAAGATCAACATTTGCCGCCACCGCGTAGTTGATGGACAACTGACCGTTTTGGTTCACTACATTCAGCCCCACCCCAATATCCAATCCCTGAATGCCCAAGGCGCACTGCATTTCTGCAAACAGACTCAACGAACTGATGATGTTGATGAGTTGCTTGGGATCGGTGAACCGCTTGCACTCGTTCTCAAATGCGTCCACGCGGTTGTCCAGCACATTGATCGCGCTTTTCACGCGGTTCAGTTCAGGTAGTGCAGTGGTGAGGGCGTTGTTTGCACCTCCAACTTGGGCGGCTTGTATGAGTGATTCTATTCTTGCGCCGTTCGCGCCACCCAACTGCCGATACACTGCAATGGCTGCTGCGTTGGGATTACGCAACATCTCGTTGGTCAATCCAAAGTTGAGGATTCCCTTTTCACCGTCTGTTAGCGATTGTTTGCACGGACACTCTGCCATACGCTCTCCTTATTGAACAGAATATTTAGGTATCACGACAGACGAGGTTACGAGCCATGCGCCCCCGTCCGCGTCCACCGTGAGCGGTCGCCCTGTTTCACTTATGAGCGTAAGACCAGGCTTGGGCGTGATTCGCCACACATACTTGTCCTTGTTGTCGCCCCCTGCGGCTTTGGTTCCGCTCACCACATAATCCGTGTTAAACGAAATGCGGTTTTTTGTAACCGTGTCTGGTGAATATCCTCCCAATAAATCATTTACTTCTTTCATCACACCATTCAATTCAGTGCAATTTCTAGACATATTTTCTGGATTTGTGGTTGCACTCGTATCCGCTGAATTCCAATAGTAAAAATGCTCTGCTCCAAGCACGGAACAATGGCGAATTACTTCATAATAAAATTTCTCGCCGCTTGCAGGAGAATACTGCTGCCCAAATGTTATTCCTACTATGAAGCCAGCATCACCCGCCCAACCGCGAGGACGAATCCACGGACGAAGATAAGCCGCTGAATCTGCTCGCTTGATTGCTCTCACTTGCTGTATGTCCACCAAAAAACAATTCCATATACTATTTTTGAATCGCGGAAGTGTGTCCGTAAATGTATTGGTGTTGTTTCTTATGATGCGAGTATTGTCGTATGGATCTACTACCCACGCAGTATCACTGTTCCATGATGCGTACAAATACGGTGCTGCGCCATCACCCACGGTATTTTCTTGATACACAGGATGTCCATACGGATCATATGCCCAATCCTTGTCGGTGGTTTTGAATGACTCGTAATTACTCAAGCCAATATCAGGATAATTCTGCTTTGCTGTTTCGTAGAAACAGTATGTCATGCTGGCGTTCCGTATGGAAGAAAGACCGCCGTTCCAATAGATGTAACTTGGTTCAGTCTGTGGATGTCGATTGGTGGCAGCACGCAATGCACTGTTCGTAGGATACTTTCCGTCTTGCGTCAGCACCGTTTTAAGTGGTCTTGCCCCGTACCACTCTTGCTGCGCCCGAGGATCGCTTTCCATTGATTCTAGGGCGGCTTGACGATTTCCCACAGGGTAATCGGTGAACGCATTTCCAGGAAACCCTTCCGTGTCAAAAACAAGGTAGTCTATGTTCGCTCCGCGATTTTTTAGACCAGAACACATCACTTTCCAGTCTTCAGAAATTTGATTTATAGCAGTTGCTCCCCATATGGAAGCAAGCGTCCAGCCCGCTCCTCGCAGATTATCTGATTTGCGATTAAACAAAAAGATGCCAGTGGCACGATCACCGCAAATTCCAGGATAGGTGTTGTAATCAGGATTAGCAGCCACAAAAGCAGCAAAATCACCTCTCTTCTTTGTTTCGTTTTCATAGTATGCGTATCCGTTCCAGTAATACCACGGAGCCAACGCACGCATACCTTCAGGAAGACTGTTCAATCCGTTTACAATACCGTTTATCCTGTTTCTGTACGATGTAATTGTGCCTATCTTCGTGAAGTACGATTGAGCAGAGTCATCAATATACGAAGAACTGCTGTTCGGTGCAGTGAGCCATATTAGTGGTTTCACAAAATCGTATGTTTGAAAGTCTTCAGTTGTGTATGTCTCTGCGGCAATGCTTCTGTTTTTTCCAGAAACAGGAGGATGCCAAGTGGCAACCCAAATAGGATTGGGCGTTTCGGGTGGAGTGTATGAAAACTGCGGAGCCGTGCCAGGATTACGGCTTTCGCTGCCACGGCTTGATGTTCCCACCGTGAATGTGGATGACCCCGTTGCTTGATGACCACAACTGGCTTGGCTTGCGGATGTGCATACAGGAATTCCGTTGATCAGGAAATTGGGTGAGCCGTTCACGATCACGGCGGACGAGTGTTCATTGTTTCCGTGACTCTGCACAGGATTTCCCTGCATTGCTACAGGTAATCCGTCAAGATAAAAATCGGGGTTGCCAACTTGTATGGTTCCCCCTGCGGTGTCAAGATACGCACGGGATACCCCGTTTACTGGCATGGGTTACTCCGTTCAAACGATATGAGGCAAAGTCTTCAGTTGGGCAAGAGTGGTTTCAGTATGTGCAATCTCCGTATCCAATTCAATGAGTTTGTTGACATCACCCATTTGGGTGTAGTATTTTTTCTGCTCATTAAGAACAGAGAGTTTGTTTTCAGCCAATTTTATTAGTTGTTCTATTGTCATCCTGTTCTCCTATCACCAGAACTTGAGTGTGCGCCACATTTCTTGACCTGTGTGGCGCATGACATAAAGATATGTAAGATCATCGGCAGTTTTGACAATCTCAAACTTGTTGCTCAATGTTGCAGTATTGTGAGCGTATGGAATTGATGTCGCAATGTCAACCTTGAACTTCGCCAGGTCCAGCACATAGATGCGGTTGGTTGCGTCCTTCGTGAAGTAATACGAGTCCACACCATCGTACACGAACATGGAACCAGTTGTCATGGTTGTTGTGATGGGTGTGATGAACGGCGTGATTTCCCATTTGGATGTGGAGATGTCAAATATGTCAAACAGGTTGGAACCACCACCACGGGGAGAGATCATCCACCGCCCCTTCTTGGCTGTATCAGACAACCCAAACAACCACTTGATGTCGGTTCCCGTGCTTCTTACAGGGATTTCATAAATTGCATAGAATGTATCTGTGGCGTTGGAAGTCAATGTAGGTACAGTAATTACTGTTGCAGTATTTGATGTTACTGAAACTTCTACTGTTGATGTACCAGCAGAAGAAGAAGCGGTTCCAGCAATATAACGAATTCTTTTTCCTGCCAGATAGTTTACGGGGAAATTTTTGTTTGCATCGGTAACAGTTGTAGTGCCTGCACCTGTTGTTACTATTCCGTATGAGTCCATGATTTCGTATTTGGAAGTAGCATCAGGTGTGGCAATACCCCAAGACGCAACAGTAAGCGTGGTGGCACTATTGGCGGTGATTACCGCATCATTACCTTCGCCTGTTCCTGCAACAACACGAACACGGCAGTTTAGATACTGGTTGTTTCTCCAATTCTTTGTGCTGTCTACCAGAGTTGTTGCGGTTCCTGAAGTTGCCCATCCGTTAGGAGAACGCTCGGGAACTTTGTCTATGGACATAGCACCAAACGGTCGTGCTTCTTGAATCACATAACGAGATGTTCCGTTTGTCATTGCAGAAATGGCAGCAGACAAAGTTAGTGTTGTTGCAGTATTTGCGGTAATGCGTCTGGCACCCAAGTTTGTGGGTGATATTCCTGGTGCCTGAACAAACACAATTCTTCCAATATGCTCGTTTGTATTCCAGTTTTGAGTGGCGTCTACAATCAGAGATGTGGTCAAGGAACTTGCAGCCGTAGGGCTTTGTGTTGCAGCAGCATTTGCAGCAACGCTGAAAGTGGTTAGCGATGCTGTGCCTATGATTTGGAATGTGGCATTGAATGTGGTTTCTGTTGCACATCCAGCAATAGTGGCATATTCACCGTGTCGGAAATCGTGGTTTACCGCAGTTACCACATTTCCCACCTTTCCAACAGTTATGGTGATGGTAAGACTTGTGCCGCTACCACCTGTGGTGTTGGTTGAGCCTGCCACATAACCACTGCCTGATGCTGCAAGTTGAAGTGCGGTTACTGCACCTGTTGAACTTACAGCGGTGACATATGCCTGACCACCTGACCCTGTGGTGGAGCAAGTCACCAAATCACCAACCACATAACCTGAACCGCCTGCGTTTACTGCTACGGTTAGAATACCGCTTGCAGAATAAGTGATGCTCGTTACGGCGTATCCTTCGTGTGGCGGTCCATACGAACCCGTATTTCCCGCAGCAGGAGTAGCAGATATCTGTCGGGCAACACCAGTATCCACTACAGGTGCGGTTGCCCACAAATCTCTTTCTACAGAATACTGGAGCAGGGCAGCAGAACCGTTGCCAGCCATCCACATTTTGTCCGTATCGCCGTATATGGCATAACCTGATGTGTTGTCGGGGGTGATGTCCCACTTGTGGTCAACATAGAAAGTGTCCGCAGTATGAGCGGCAATTCGTCTGCGTTGACCAATTCCTGTGCCTGACACGATTCGTATCTGGTGATTTGCGTAACGGTCGTACTCGTAGGTTGCTCCACTGTGAACCAATGTTTTTGCAGCAGCCGAAGACGCAGTGACACCACCCACAAACACGCCACCTGCCTCACCTGTACGGTCAACAGCAAAATCGGTTCCAAGTGCAGCAGCAAAGTGCATTGGACCACCTGGAGTTTTGGTGAACCAAGTGTCCAACAGAATATCGTAGAACTGCCAAGACGAAAACGGTGTTGATGATGCTGCTGAAAGCAACCATATTCCACCCGTCATAATTTGATAGATTGAACTTTCGTCTGGTGTAACTGTCCAAGACGAGTCTACAGTAAGTTGAGTGGACTCTATGACAAAATTAGTCTGTGCGCCAGCAGTGGTGACAGGAACCGCAAACGGAGCCACCGCAGAGAACCCTGTGTTGTTGAAACTGTCAACCGCTTGGTGGTTGGTATCGGAAAGAGTTAGCGTGGTGGTGTCGTTGTACAGAATCCTGCGAATCTGTGACTGACCTGTGTTGTATGTAAGCCGCACATTGTATCCGTCCCATTGGTTTACTCGCCACTTCTTCGTGGAGTCACCAATTTGGGTTGCGCTTGCAGTGGTTGCCAAGCCGTTATCGTGAATGACACCATCAGAAACACCCGTAATCGTTCGCTCTTGTCCTGCTCCTGTTCCTGCAATGATGCGAATCTTGCTGCCAACGCACAGATTGCCAAGCCTGCCAAGCCCACCAATAGTGATGGTGTCTGATGTTGCACTGATGGTATGTCCCCTACTGCCAGAGTACGCTGCGTATTTTGCTGCCACAAGGGTGACTGGAGCAATGTTTGGTGGGGCGCACTCTTGCCACGAATCGCTGTAGGTGTCGTAACGCCACATGGCTTGAGCCACAATGTAGTACAGGTATCGTGCCTTCTCGTCTGAAGACACCAAGCAAGCGGTGCTGCTTGTTGCTGTGGGTGCAGGGCGCATCCATTCAAATACTGGCTGATCGACCTGTTGCTTTAGAAGATTTGTTACTGCCATTGCGTTTCCTTAATTATGAAAATGTGAGTTTAGAGCGTATAGCGGAGGCGTAGCACGCTTGAGCATCACTGGCTACCCGCCAAAATTGATGTACTGGACCTTCCATTATTGAGGCTGTGCTTTGTGTTGCTATGGTATATGGATTTGCTGAACTGTTTGACATGGTTTGAGTAGCAATACCATTGCTAACCGTATAAGTTCCCGATGCACTAGCCGTAACAGTTCCAGATACTGGCAAAGTGCCTGCCAGATCGCTTGTTGCGATTGCACTGCTACGAATAGCGTCTATGGTGATTCTTTGACGCTGGTTTAAGTCTACAACGCTGTTGGACTCTAGTATTTTGTTCATGCGGCGAAGCAGATCGTGCAGGGACTCTTCTTTGGACTCCACATCCAAGAACACCTGTAGCACATCGCCTGCGCTGTGGGACGCAGTGTTGTAGGTAAGCGTCAGCACATTGTTGTTGAAACTCACAGCACCTGTTGCGGTGTCCGCAAAGTTGTAAATAATGGTGTTGCGGGTCACATTGGTGATCAGCAGAATGTTGGACAGCGTAATGGCTCGTGGCAGTCCCGAGAATGTCACAGTTTTTGCAACTGGATTGAAGGTGTAACTGCCTGTTATGTCTGTGCCAAGTAGGTGTTTCATGGGGTGATCCTGTGGTTCTCTCTATTTATAGAGCAATACTCATGGCTACCACGAACGCTTGCGATACTGCTCCCGTGACTCCTATGGTCACTGCATTTCCACCCGTACCTAAACTGACATTTGATCCCGCTATGAGGGATATGTCTCCCGTCATGCCACTCACCGAAATCACATAATCGCCCACAGGTCCAGTGGCTCCCGTGTTGCCCTGCGGTCCAGTGGCTCCTGTTGCGCCTGTATTACCCTGCGGTCCAGTAGCACCCGTATTACCCTGCGATCCTGTCGCTCCTGTTGCACCCGTATTACCCTGCGATCCTGTCGCTCCTGTTGCACCCGTGTTGCCCTGCGTACCCGCTGGTCCAGTGGCTCCTGTTGCGCCTGTTGGTCCAGGAACCGTGGAAGCCGCACCCGTGGCTCCTTGCGGTCCTGCGGGTCCAGCAGGTCCAGTCGGTCCCGTAGGACCAGGAACAGTAGACGCTGCTCCTGTCGGTCCTGTGGCTCCTGTGTTGCCTTGTGATCCCGTGGCTCCCTGCGGTCCAGTCGGTCCAGTGACACCGCTCGTGGCTAATACAGTGGCTGCTTTCCACGCAACGCCTGTCCACTCCCAAGCCTGCCCCTGAAAGGAGTACTGCTGACCAGGTGACGGTGATGACGGAAAATTGATGCTCATGTGTATGTTCCGCCATCAATGGCATTTGCACCCGATGTGGGCTGTATCCACTGCCCCGAGTCCGCGTCCACCACATACACATACAGTACGCCGTTGTCACTGTCAAACCACTGGTCACCCGCACCAGGCGATGCAGGAGGAGTGGACGAAAACGAGAAGTTCACATTTCCGCCGCCACCTGTTCCGCCACCAAGCAAAATAAATCCTGAATTCGTGTCTTCTGGAATATACCCCGATGTGTTTTCAACACTACAAACATAAGAAACCCCATTTCTTTCGACAACATCGCCATACGAATACACAGCATATTCGGAAGACCCCGATGAGTACTTGCGATGTTTGCCCCTGTAATTCAACTTCAGCCCCCCTTTACATCCACCCGCTGCGGAGTGATCGCAGGTTTTCCAGAATTGACTTCAATACGCTTGCCTTGCTGCAACACCATTACATTGCTGTCCGTGATGAACGATATTGATCTGCCAGAGAAGCCGATGTCACCGTCCGCGTAGAACTCCATCTGCTTGCCTGATGCCTTTAGGGTTCCCTCAATCTGCAAATTCACATTGTCCGATGCAAGTATGTTGGTGTTGCCGTTTATCTGTATGTTGCCGCCACCGTTGATGGTCAGATTCACTGCTCCGTCCACCACCAGATTTAAGCCTTCGGAACCAGATATATGAATCTTCTTGTTGCCGTGTACGATCTCGTAGTCATCGCCAACAATGCGCTGCACGCGGGTTCCGTCAGGATTGCCTTCCCACCCGTTTCCGATTTCCGTGAAAGTGCCTGACTTGTGGAATTGGTGAATGCGTTCTGCGCCTGGCGTGTCGTCCCACTCTTCCACATGACCGCTTTCGGTGTACCGAACATGGTTCTTCGGATACTCTGCTGCGTATGGTGTGACAGGCTCGCTCCAAGTGGAAGCACTCTTTATGGATGGGGTGCTTTGTATTTCTGTCTGCACCGTTGACACCTTGTATGCAGCAACCGTGGATTTCATCTGATCTTTGTCGTTGTTGCGGGCAAGCCTGTTGGTGTCCTGCTCGCCAACCACCGAAACTCCCAGTGGGAATTTCTTGTCGTCCACATCGCTCTGCTTTGCAGGATACTGACCGCTTGGATCAGCGAAACCCGCGTTCGTGTCTGCTGCCTTCAGCGGAACGCCACCAAACGATCCAATGATGACAGGATCCTGCGCCTCGTCCCCGTCACGGAAAAATCCAAAGACATGGGAACCAACAAGCAAACCTGTCGGTGACTGCCCTATTCCCGACAGAGCCGCACTGGTGATAGGCTGCATGGGATACGCCCACGGCAAGCACTCGGTAGGCAGTTCTTTCTTGTCGTGAACATGGAATCCGTACACACGAACACGGCACCGTCCAAGGTACAGCGGATCACCAATGTCCTCCACGACACCGTGCCACCACACAAATCCGTCTTTTCCTAGAAATGCTTTCATTACACTCCCATGCCGTTTCTGGACAATTCCATTTTGCAACTGTACGCCGTGCCAAGCGTGTGCCGTATGCTGGTAACCAAGAACTCTCCACTCAAGTTCTTGTCGTTCTGATCCTGCACCACCGTGACATCAGACTGTGGCTTTGGAACACTGATATTCACCACATCACCCACCCGCCTGCGGCTGTCTCCGAAAATCTGCATCACGATCTTCTGCGTCAGGAAAGCGTTCGTGTGGTACTTCTTTTTGAGGAACAGGGCTTCCGTTTGGAAATTGTCCTCTATGGGATTGCCCTTGGAGAACACTGTGTACGGAGTGGTTGGCATATAGAAGTATGCACCGCCCGTCTTCAGGGACTTGTGGAGCAAAGAATCGCCTTGCTTGAGTCTCTGTTGATCTCCCAACTTCTTCATGCTTTCAAACACATCGCTTTCGTGAAACTCTATATGACGATCTTCCTTGCGTAGCAAGTCATGCACTTGCATACGGGAAGCAACCAAGCCGTTCATAATGTTCTCAACAGCGTCAAACCGCCCAAGTTCTTCCAGTTTCTGAATCTTGTGGTAGCGGTTGGGCAGAATGCTCTTGAAGCCCAAGTCTTGCTTGCTGCCCTCTGCAATGCCGATGTTGCCTATGGTATACAGATAGTTCGTGACATTTTTTGATCCGTCTTCAATGATCTTTGACAGGCTCTTGAATCGGTGTCCGTCAAGCGTTTCATAGAAGATGAACGGGCTGTACTCTTTTCCAGTCTGCGAGATGGCGCGAGAAGTCAGCCAACTGATTGCCTTGAATGGTGTGTACACACCTGGCACCACAAGCGAATAATTGTCCCGCGTGGACTCCACTTCCAAGCGGTCTTTCCACACACTGTCATCAAAGTGCTTCTTGAACAGCGTTCCCACCATTCCCGAAACCGATCCGTTCACGGCGTATCCACAGTACTGCGAGAAGTTCAGGTAGCCGCCTTCGCTCATCAGGTGCAGCACATAATCCTGCGACTTTCCGTTTTCAGAAATCTGCTGCCCGTCAAACTTGTACAGGCGAAACACCAGTTCAACCAACGGCAAGGCATTCACATCGGTCTTGAACGATATCTCAATCTTCTCCTGTCCCGTGATGGGGAACCGCTCGGGGAAATTGAATCCGTCCTGAATGTACACCTTTGCCGTGATGTACGGAGAGAACATATCCTCGTATATCTCAATTCGCTTGAACAAGTTTGTCAAGTCCAATCGCTTTCCGCTGACAAGCGAGTGCATTGACAGTGTGTTCAGGACATAATTGCCTGCTGATAGGATGTCGTTTCCGTGTTGGGACATATTAGACTCTCAACAGTGCTTCTAGTTGAGTCAACGCTTCACGCTTGAAACGAGGATGCAGAATCTTTATGGTTCTCTTGTCGTCATTCACGCGGGTTTCGTGGAGCAGATTGCTTACAGCATAGGTATTCACCTTGTCGCCTGACACGCCAATGTACCTGCCGATGTAGGTTTCCCAAAAATCAACGGTTCCTGAAACCGACTGATAGGTGAGTCCTTGGCTCGTATTGGGATACTCGTCCGCGGTTGCTCCTACCACGCCGCCAACCAAGGAGAAACTTGAGTTCTGCTGGCTCAACGGGTCAACGGTGAACTCATCGTTTGCTCCGCAGATGCCGCTGCTGTGCTGAAACTCAAAGTGATTCACTGCGGTAAAAGACGGCTCAACGCGGAATATCTGCACAGTGTAAGCCGTGGAACCGCTCACCGTGAGCGTGGCGTTGCCTTCAGAGAATTCTCCACCGCGCACCGTGAGTTTGCACAGTTCGGGAGTGTAGTCAACAACGGCAGCGGACAGCGATCCCTGCGACAGAGAAGAGCCAGTGCCCACATACTTGCTGTAGAAATACCCGTCAGCAGTGGTGCCGATGAACACGGACTTGCCGCCGTGCTTGCTCTGCACATATTTCTCAAGTGCGTTTCCTGACTTGTACCATCCGTGATACGGATCAACAATGTCGTTCGTGAGCATTACCAACCAATGGAATGACGGATCGCCGTATATCCGCTCTGCAATGTGTTCGGGGCGTTCACCGTCCTTGATGTTGTACTCTATGAACGCGCCGTCTGCGCCCTTCATGTCCTCGCTCAATCCCACCCTACGCAGCAAGTTTGCGACAAAGGCAAAACGAAATTCGTTGCCGTCCCGCACAGGATACTGAAGTATGGGAAACTTTGAGAAGTAAGCCATCAGAAGCCCTTGTCTACCGTTTCGCGTGTGAGCAGACCCAATTCGCTGAAGTTCAGCGTGAGCGTGATCGCGGTGGGTGAGTTGTCAGCGAATGTGCTGAACAGTGAGTTGGGAGTGTAGTCAACCGATATGGTGGACAACGCGCAGCGACCGATCTTGGGAAGATACTCGTTCTCTACAAAACCAGCGGAATTGATGTCAGGATTAGACGACAGGAAACGAACCTCAAACTCCGCAGGAGTTCTCAATATGATCTGCACCATGTTCTCTTCTTCCGTTCCCTGCTTGTTGTCCATAGCAGGATGCGCGTGGTAACGGAATGTTTCAATGATGTCGCGGACAGCCTGCACTTCATCGCGGTTTCGCGGATAGAACTCCCAAGAGAACGAGAAGTTTCTGAAGTCCTTTTGCCGAAACAGTTTTTCAAGACGAGGATTTATCACTGTGCCACGCGCAGACTGAATTGCACCTGGCGCAAACTTGTTGCCAAGGATCTGCGCTCCTGCTTCAAGAGCCTGTCCTGCTGCGGGCAGTACATCGCCGCCCGTAGCGTCAAACACCGCACCCGCAAGTGCTTGGTTGCTATCCTCGTACACGAACGAGTCTTCGTTGTTCACCTTCGTGCAGAAAGGCAGATACACGGAAACCATTTGATCGTAAACGGCTTCTGTGGAAAATGCTTTTGCGACTGCCACTCCTCCTGCTGCTACAGCGGCACCGCCTGCTGCTCCTGCTGCCGCTCCAATTGCTGCTCCCTTTCCTCCAAACAACATTCCAACCAGACCACCAAACACCCCACCAGCAGCGGCTCCTTTTATCGCAGACTCACCAACGCCTGTTCTCTGAACATTTTCAGAAAGCCTGTTTTGCACAAGAAGACGCTCTTGTTCGTCAAGACCGACTTTACCAGCACCACCGTCAAGTTCAGACTCAATGCTTGAAAGCCGTGTCTGTTCAGACATGATGGTTTGCTCAAGTATTTGCTTGGCTTTTCCAGGATTCGTTTGCAACAAGGTGGCAATGCTGTCGCGGCTGTTGGGATCCACGATCTTTAGTGTGTTTGGATCCACCACCATGCCTTCAAGAGCAGCAATGCTTTCGTTGCTCAAGGGCGAGCGATACAGCATTTCGGGTGATAGTTCGCCGTTGTCTATGAGACTCGCCAGCGTCTGCAAGTTTTGAATGTTTTTTTGAGACTCTGCCTTTGCCGATTCCATGCCCTCGCGCAAGTCCTTGGCTTCCCATCGCCAAAACACCTTGAACTGCATGACATGGGGAACCTGTGCAGAACCGAGATCCAATGGATATTTCAATACGGACGGACGGCGGCGGTCGCCTCGGGTGAGTTTGGGCGTTCCCTCTAGTTGCTGCGTTACAGCGTCCCCCATCTGCTCATTAAATACCTGCTGACTGTACCGACCCGTGCCGTACCTGTTCGTGGAAATGAACGGCTTCCCACTGGAAGTGAAAGCAGGGTCAATTAGCGATTGCGGTATTGCTGACATGGGCAGTTCCTTTTGAAAATCGGCTACATATTTATGTATGGCATACAAAGGTAAATTCCAACCAGACAACCCCTCCAAATACATTGGCGATCCCACGAAGATCGTCTACCGTAGTATGTGGGAACGCAAGTTTATGAAGTACTGCGACAGCAGTGCGAATGTTCTGCGTTGGGCATCGGAAGAGGTAGTGATTCCCTACATGAGTCCCATAGACCGCAAGCCACACCGTTACTTTGTTGATTTCTTGGTGGAGATACGAACACCAGAAGGGATCAAGACCTGGCTGGTGGAGATCAAGCCGAAGAAGCAGTGCAGAGAACCAGAGAAGCGAAAGCGCATCACTAGGGGCTATATCACCGAAGTCCAGACTTGGATCACCAACAAGGCTAAATGGGAAGCCGCGAAGCGCGTATCTGATGCCAAGGGATGGGAATTCAAAATATTGACAGAAGACGATCTGTTCAGGAAGTCCACATGAACGAAGACGAAATGGTACAAGACCTGTCCTCTCTCATAGAAGAAACCACCACGGTTCTTGGCGCAACAGAACAGACCTATGTTCAGTTCGTGAAGATGCTGCAACGGGCAGGGCAGTTGTCCATACCAAGCCGCCTGATGGACGGGCAGATGGTCTTTTTCAAATACGAACCCGTGAGCGAATCTTTTATTTCACGGAATACATATTACGACAAGTTTCCTCTTGTCTTGATTACTGATGTGTACCGAGGCGGTTTTGAAGGGGTGAACCTGCATTTCATCCAGCCCGACTTGAGGGAATTCTTGTTTGACGCGATTATGAGGGGACTTCCTACGGTAAAGGCAAACGATGAGTGGAGAACCCGCCTACAAGTGGACTACGACAGACTCAATGCTCGGAGACAATTCAAATTCTTCAAACCGTGCTATAGACGGTATCTGTGGAAAGGCATGAAGCGGCGACCCGCGATTGTTCCTTTTCAGTTGTGGGAACAGATGGTGACCGCAAACACTTCACGCTTTTCGGGAGCGCGACCCGTCACGGTTTACAGAGACACAAAGGCACAGGCACTCGGGGGAGGCAGATAAATGGCATTCGTTCCATCAAACATCAACGAACTCATCAGTTCCATCACGCAGTCAGGACTCGCGTTCAGCAATCGCTACGAGGTGCTGTTTGAGGCTCCCGCTGGCTTTGGAGTCACGAACATTCCGTTCATGCGGAACCTGATGGTGCGATGCGACTCCATCCTGATTCCTGGCAGATCGCTGTCAACCACTCCGTACAGATTCTACGGTCCTGCGCGGAATATGCCGTATGAACCCATCTACGCAGGAGAGATGACTCTATCCGTGATTCTGTCTGCCGACCTGCGTGAGCGCAAGTTCTTTGAAGACTGGATGAATCTGGTGTGCAGTCCGTCAAACTACAAGTTTGGATATTACGATGACTACACCACAAACCTGCAAATCACCGTTACCACCAGAGCAGACGATCCTGCTCACAGTTTCTATGTGGAAGAGGTGTATCCAAAGGCTATCGGTGATCTGCAAGTAGGATACGACAAGGACAACGATTTTCTCAAACAAGACATCACTCTTGCGTTCAGAAAGTACACGCCGCAGTACATTGGTTTGCAGCAAGCAGCACCAGTTGCAGCAGCCGAACTTGTCGGTCCTCCGTCACCGCAGCAGTTTCTGACTTCCAACGGAGGGCAGATCAACCGCATGGGATACGATGGCACGGTAAACGGATTCTACGATCCTCAAAAATTCAATCCCGTGATAAACACACAGCCTTGATGAATACATACATTTTGACTTCATTGACTAAAGGATGAACATGAACACACTGAATCTGACCAATGCGGCTCTGCCGCAGTACACCATGACCCTTCCCGTATCAGGAATTGTTTCAAAATTCCGCCCGTTCGTGGTGAAGGAAGAAAAAGTCCTTCTCATGGCACTGCAATCCAAAAGCGTGAATCAGATCAATGATGCCATGCGGAATGTGATTTCCGCCTGCACAAACGGTGTCATGGATACTCGCAAGATGTGCGTGGCAGACGCAGAGTACGCCTTCCTGCAAATACGCTCCAAGTCCGTTGGCGAAGAAGTAAAGCCACAGGTAGTCTGCCCCAAGTGCGGCAAAGACACCAGCATAAAGATCAAACTAGACGAGATCACCATCAAGACAAAGGAAAAGCCTGTTGCGGACGGCACCATCGTGATAAGCGACAACCTGTCCCTTATTATGCGGTATCCGTCCATACACGACATCAACCACGATCAGAACGAAGTAGAGATCGCGTTTGACCTTGCAAAGAAGTGCATTGAATCGGTGGTACTGAACGAGCAGGTTCACCAGACCAAGGACATCAATCCACAAGAACTGTCCACATTCGTGGACAATATGCTGCCTGATCAGTTTGCGAAGATCATGGACTACTTGCAGACCGCACCCGAACTGCACTACGAATTCAAGTACACCTGCCCGCACTGCAAGAATCCTGCAAAGGCAGAGTTGAAGAGCGTATCTGATTTTTTTCAGTAGCCCTCTGTCACAATGACTTGGGGGCGTATTTTCAACTAAACTTTAACCTCATGCAGCATCACGGGTATTCCCTAGAAGAAGTTGAGGGGCTGATACCTTGGGAGCGAGAGGTATACATACAAATGTTGATTGCTCATCTGAAAAAAGAGCGCGAACAGGTCATCGGAAAACGACAACTGTGACACATACACCATGATGAAGGGGTAGGCTCATGGCTAAAAAAGTCACGGACACAGAATACCGAAGAATGATGTCTTCCCGCCAAGAGCGGGTTGGCGGTCGTTTTGGAACGCTGAAGCCCCAATTCCGTGCAAGCCCCGCCGCCCCTACCGCAGCAGCAGGAGAGCCAGCAACCATAGGACTGCCACAGGGCGACTTGGACAAGGGCGTTATGGCATTGCTCATGGAAGCACAGAGATTGGCGGGGGATGTGGCGGAAGCGGACAGCAAGGAAGCGCAGCGCATAATTGCAAAACTGAAGATTGTAAAAAAACTGGCTTCGCAGGCTAAAGGCGATCAAGCAGCCATATCAGCAAAACTAGACGAAGTGATCACGCCCGTGCAGCAGGAACTGAAGCGGAAAGCGTCCTTCCGTGAATTCTTGAAAGAGAAAGCGGAAGAATTCAAGAAGACGCTGCCAGAAAGACTTATTTCAAAGATTCCCGTGATTGGCGGCGTACTCGGCGGATTCCTCCGTCAGCGCAGAGAGTCCGAAGAAGAACTGCAAAAATACGCTCGTGGACTCAAGGGTGGTGGTGGACGGCAAGGTGCGCTTGCTGGTCTTGGCGGTACACCCGCAGCGAATATTCCTGGACTTGGTGGCAACCAAGGCTCAAACGCCACACTTGGTGCAATCTACAAAGAAGTCACGAAGATACGAACGCTCATGGAGTCCAAGATGTCTCCCGAGAGCGATACTTCAGAACTGAAGGCGAGAGAAGCGGAACTTGAAGGCAAGGGTGCTTCAATTGTGAAAAAGGCTGTCGGCGGAAAAGACGGAGAGAAAAAAGGCGGAATACTGTCGTCTATTCTTGGAACCGTAAAAGACTTTTTGGGCAACACCATATCTACCCTACTCGGTTCAGCAGTAGGAAAGCGCATCACTGGTCTTGCAGGAAGAGCCGCAAGAGGAGTAGGAGGTCTTGCTGGCAGGGCAGTGCGCGGCGTGGGAGGACTTATTGGCAGAGGAGTGAGTGCTGTTGGAGGATTTGCTGCACGGGCAGGATCGGCTATCGCAAACACAAGCGTAGGCAAATCCGTAGCCACAGCCGCATCCAAGGCTGGCGGATTCTTTGGAAACCTGTTGGGCAAGGCAAAGGATGTCGTGGGAAGCCTGAATCCCGTGAAAGCACTTACCAGTGGAATCAAGTCTAGTGCAGGCAAAGTAGCAAAAGCACTGGTGAGTATACCTGGTCTTGGTGCGCTCATCAGCGCAGGAATGGGAGCATTTGATATTGGCTCTATAAAAAATGACCCAAATCTTTCAGCCGACCAAAAGAAAGAACAGATCGGAAGAACGCTGGTGGGAACTCTTGGTTCTGCACTTGGATCGCTCGGCGGTGGTGTGGTGGGAACAGCCCTTGGACCACTCGGCACGATAGCAGGCAGCATCGGCGGTGCATATCTTGGAGAATTGGTTGCCAACTCCATCGCAGACGCAATCGGACCAAAAGGAATCTACGACTTGGTGGAATCCATACCTGGCATAGGTTCTCTCATCTCTGTTGATGACAGCAAGGCAGCGGAAGAAGCGGCGAAGATCACATCACCCGCATCGCCAAACACAAGCGTTGGCAAGATGGTAAGTCAGTACAACTCCGAGCAGTCCGCTCTTGGAACCGCACAAGCCGAAGCAAAGGCGGGGACAGCGACCGCAGGACCAGTGGTCAGCAACTCTGCCGTGAACACTCGCGTGAGCAATGTCACGAACAACTTTAACGATGATCTGCGAATCCGCAACAACGAGCCTACACTGAAGGCAATGCAGTTCCGCACGATATCTCCATAAAAGAAAAAGGCGCACTTTCGTGCGCCTCTTCCTGCGAAACCGAAGGGGTTCAATCCTCGTTAGCCAACTTCTCAAAGTACGAGAGAGCGTCTTCCGTGTCATCGTCATCGGTCTTGACGGCTTCCTTCACGGGAGCAGGCTTGCGAGTGGGAGGCGGGGTAGGAGCGGACTTGCGAACAGGTGCAGCATCCTCGTCATCAGAGAACGCAGCCTTCTCTGCGCCACCCTTTGCCACAGCGTCTGATGCCGTGGCGCGAATGTTTCCGCCAAGAACCTGCTCAAGACGAGCCTTCAGTTCGTCATACGACTTGAAGTTCTTGGGATCAGTGAACTCCTTCAGGGAGTACTGCGTCTTCCACATCTTCTCAAGAGCAGCGTCATCACCGCCAAGCAGCGCAGACGGAGCAGAAAACTCGCTCTTGTCGAAATTTGCGTAGCCGTCAACCTGACGAATCTTTAACTTGAAGTTTGCACCCGTCCAGAAATCAAACGGGTTCATGGGCTTCTCGTCTTGAAACTCGGGGTTCATGGCACCCTGAATCTTCTCAAAAATCTTCTTGCCGTACTTGAACAGGAACACCTTGCCCTCGTTCTGCGGGTTCTTCGGGTCGCTGATCACCAGCACATTGCTGATGTACGACAGCCGCCGCTTGCGGTCACGGGCAATCGCCTTGTCCTTGTCCGAACCGCTCTCCCACAGGAGGTTGTTCATCTCGGACACAGGATCCTTCAGTCCAATCGTGGTGAGCGAGTTCTCAATGTACCAACCACCTGGACCACGGAAACCGTGGCTCCACACACGCGCCCACGGCAGATCCTCGCCATCGGGTGCGGGCAGGAAACGAATCTCGGCGTAGCCGTTGCCAGTCTTGTCGGTTTCTGCTTTCCACAGGCGGTCGTCCTTGTAGGACTCTGACTTCTTCGCCATCTTGTCCATTTCACTGGCAAGTGACTGGTACGAGTTCTTGGAAGCAGACTTCAGGTCTTTGAATCCCATGCGTATCTCCTTGTTGTGTACGGTATGTACGGTGTATAAGAGTGTGTGACCACGAACGGTCACATCTATGTAGGGTAGTATAGCAGCAGTCTGCTGCGTGTCAAACAGGAAGTCGGCTTTTCTTTGGGAGCAGATTCAATTCCTGTCCTTCAGCCTTGATTTTTTCAATGATGGGCTTGCTAAGGAATTTTGCAGCCACCTGTGGTTCTATGCCGTAGCGTTCACACACGGCAAGAACAGCGTCAATATACGAAACAGCGTACTGTTTCACATGGGTTTCTACTTCGCGGGGGAACCGTAGATTGTTGATGTCCATATCAGCCTTGCTTTCGGAAATATACATAGGTAGTAAACCTATTTAGGATCAGACTTGCCCAAGACCCTGCACAGCGGAGAATCAAATGGGAGCAACCAGCGACAACTATCAGATTGTTACCAGTGGTGTTACTTATACCATAGCCAGCGATTATGTCAAGCCCACTGGTGGTGAAACTGCTCACTTTCAGTTGGTGAAGGTTGCATACGGTGCAGACAACACTGCCAACTATGTGTCCAACAGCAACCCCCTGCCAGTGGGACTGTGCGGCGCGTGGACTCGTTACGAATATTTGGCTACATCGGGATTCTACGGACTTGCCACCACCATCGTGGGCATCACAGGAACCTCGCTCACCGTGGTGGGCGTGTCTGGTGGGGAGGCTGTGGGAATCACCGTTGGAACGCTGTCGGTAAGCGGCTCTGATTTTGACATCAGAAATCTGTACGGTGGAGCCATTGGTTCTACCCTTGGAATCACCGCCACCATCGACTATGTGGCAGTGCAGGGCTTGAGCGGTGGCTTCCCCGTAGGCATCACCACAAGCAGTGCCATTCCCGTAACAGTGGCTTCACTCTCTGACCTTGGGGTGTTTGGTGTCTCTGGCGCAACCGCGATTGGAGTCACTTTCGGAACCGTGAACATTCGCGGGCTGACTGCACAGAGCGACAGCATCGTGGTGTTTGGTGGTGGAACCGCTTCCACTGTCTCGGCAGGACTGTTTGGATTTGAGAGCGCAGGCGCAAACACCGTGCCCATTCACACCACGGGCAATGCCCTGAATGTGAATATCTCCACAACCACCAGCGGTGTCACCGTTTCGGCAACAGACTTGGATATTCGTGACCTGTCTTCGTCCACTGATTCGGTCACGGTGGTTGGTCAGGGCGCACTGGACAATGCTGTAAGTCCTCTGAAGACCGTGCCCACATATGTTACTGGTCTGCTGAATGACGGCACACTTGCACAAATCGGCGCAACCACTGGGTCTGGATGGTGTGGTGGCGCACTGAATGTGAGTCTTGTCAACAGCGGAATCACTTTTGCGGTCAACGCAACCGCCACCTTCTCCGCAGAGGTAGGCGTGACGGCAACCTACGCAGGCGCACTGCCTGTTCAAGGCTCTACTTTTGCTGCATACGGCGTATGGGTCACGGGCAGCACGGGTGGAGATCCTGTATCGGTACGCGGCGCAAGCGGCGGCTACCTGCCTGTTGAAGTAAAGAACTTTGATTCCAATATTTCCACCATGAGCAGTGCAGTATCGTCTGTCAAGACGAACACCGACTTCATGGCTGCGGTGAAGAAGGCTCTGTACGATGAGTCCGTGTCCGTGGGTGCTTTCGACTTCTCCGACAAGTTCTCCATCTACACCCTCATCCGCGACCAAGTGGCTGCTGCACTGTCGTCCATGAACGGCACAGTGCTGACAAGCGGAGTGGGTGGCGTGTGTGCAGGAACGCAAGACACTCTCGCGGTGTCCGTGATCCACAACAAGATGCAGCCCACCTTCATGTCTCGCACGGGATATGTCGGAAACGCCGCAAAGAGCCTCACGGAGTACAACAGTCTTGCGGGATTCACCTGCAACACAGGCATCCGCATCAAGGCTTCCCGTGTCGCAACAGGCGCGTCTGCGTCCTCCAACGAGTTCATGTGCATCATTTCTGAAGCAGATGTGACTGCATACGGCGCAACCGCTGGCACGGCTTCGTACACGCTGTACCACGGCGAAGAACTGTTCGTGGAAGCAGACAACATCAACAAGTTGCGTGTGTTCTATCCTCCGTATTCCGCCTCGTTTGCTCCGCACAACACGGGACCAGGAATGACCTTCTCGTTCTACGCATCATAAAATGTCATCACTAGTTCCACTAGAACTGAATCTGTTCGGTGGGAACGGTGACACCGACACATTCATAACCAATGCCACAGGGGGCGTGTCCGCTTTTGATCCACTCAAAGGCGGATTCGTCACATTGCCTGATGGAGAGGACGGCGAACTGCTGCTGCGGCACAGAGAATACCTGAAATGCGGATACAGCGGCGAAGCAGAATACCGATCAGTTCTGCTGTTCAATCCCACGGAGCGGATTCGCAAAGAAGCAATTGAATCAAACTACGGAATAGACCGCGCATTTTTGACTCTGACTGTTTCCGAGGGCACAGCAGAGGGCGCATACGAAGCGTTCATGCTGCCAGCAGCGTCTGTGGACGCTTCTGTGTCATGGTACAAGCCCTCCGAAGGGTCTGCGTCCACATGGACAACCGCAGGAGGCGACTCCGTGGCTCCGCTGTCTGGCGTGCTGCCGTCTGCAAGCGTGTCTGACGGCAAATTGCGCTTTGATGTGAGTGAAATGCTGACCCAATGGAGCATTTCAGGCTCCGACACCCTTGCCGTGGGCATCAAAAGCACCAGTTCCGCACAGGAAGTGCTGAAATTCCACGCATGGGAGTCTCAAGAGGGACTTCTAGGGGGCGGAAATCTGCAAAACTGTCGCTTCTTGGCTGCTGGTGACGCAAACAGCATGAGAACCGAAGGAGTTTTTGTCCAAGTAGAGGTGGTGGACGGCAATTTCTTGATGACAGGTGCCGATTCACGCCCCGATGCAGCAAATCAGTTCCGCTCGTTTCAGAAATCGGTTGGAGTGGGCGCAACTTTTGCGCTTTTTGATCCCGACACGAACAACAACATCACATTCGGCACCACCGTATGCACGGTTTTGGACAGACCCACGGAGAATTCGGTGCTGTTGAGCGGGTTAACGCTGCCTGATGGCGTGACCACACACAACACCACGGTGGAATTCTTGGCAGAAACCGTGATTCCCTACGGTTCGTACATTCTTGAGTTTGCATCGCCCTCTGATTCACTGAAATCACAAGTGATGTCGCTTACCGAAGGGACTAAATTGGGAATACGGTACTTCAGCACCGCCGCAAACAACAACTCCAAGGACTTTACTGTTGCGTCCGTGAGCGATGAAACACGATACAAGAGCCGCGTTCGGGTGTATCTGAGCGAAGGCGTGATTTCAGAGAACAGAAACGGGCTTGACACGGAGATACGACTCTCCGAAACCAAGCCACAGTTGACTCTGCACTTGAGTTTGTACTAAACTCGCGTCAATTGCTTGCGGGTTTGGTACAGTGGCTCACGGATTTCCCTGAAGCCGCACAAGCCGCAGTGTTCCGAATCGGCGTAGCCTGCCTCGTAGCCCCGTGCGTAGCCGATGTGGTACAGTTTCAGCAGCCCTGCAACGAGTGCAGCCCCTGCTCCGATAGCGTAGGATGTGAGTTCTAGTGTTTCCATGCCCTATGTTCATCTATGCGTTTCTTGAACCGTGTCTTAACAAAGCCACCTATCGGATTTGAACCGATGACCTGCGGTTTACAAAACCGCTGCACTGCCGCTGTGCTAAGGTGGCGTTCCCTCGCTAGGATTTGAACCTAGACTA
>Ga0209358_10000118_pt1 | contig 70617 bp, 85 predicted proteins | sample LauGreFa1BDMLBSN_2_FD_187574 | JGI IMG/M metagenome (GOLD analysis project Ga0209358, IMG submission 187574) | Freshwater lake microbial communities from Lake Michigan, USA - Fa13.BD.MLB.SN (SPAdes) (version 2) | ecosystem: Environmental > Aquatic > Freshwater > Lake | place: Lake Michigan, USA... | reverse complement strand
TGATGCCTGGGGACAACATCAAGATGACGGTGGAGCTGATTGCCCCGATCGCGATGGAAGATGGTCTGCGCTTTGCGATCCGCGAGGGCGGTCGCACCGTCGGCGCAGGCGTCGTCGCGAAGATCCTCAAATAAACGACCGAGCTCAAGGCAACAAATAAAATGGCCAACCAGAATATCCGTATCAGGCTGAAGGCTTTCGACCATCGCCTGATCGACACCTCCGCGCGCGAAATCGTCGAAACGGCGAAGCGCACGGGTGCCACCGTCCGTGGTCCCGTGCCTCTGCCGACCAAGATGGAGCGCTTCACGCTTCTGGTCAGCCCGCACGGTGACAAGGACGCGCGAGACCAGCTCGAGCTGCGGACGCACAAGCGTCTGATGGACATCCTCAACCCGACCGACAAGACCGTCGATGCGCTGATGCGCCTCGAGCTGCCGGCCGGCGTGGATGTGCAGATCAAGCTGAACTGACTGAAGGCGGCCAGTCCGGTTGCCAGCCCCTGAAAAGGGTGCTTGCAACTGGCCCGGTCGCCGCTTACAATGCGCGCCCTTTTTGACCTCGGGCTTTCCGGGGTGGGCCGCTGAAAATCGGCGGAATCGGGCGAGGTTGGCGGAGTTTCCGCCAAGACCACTCGAGATACTCCGGGACACCCCGTCACGGAGCCTCTTGTTGTCTCCCTCAACCCAGTAGTTTTTTTGTGCTCACCAATCGCAGTGGGCACAGGAGAGATACGTACATGGCAATCGGTCTAGTCGGCCGCAAGTGCGGCATGACGCGCGTGTTCACGGATGCGGGTGAGTCCATCCCCGTTACCGTGGTCGAGGTTCTGCCGAACCGCGTCACGCAGGTCAAAACCAGTGAGAAGGACGGCTACCGCGCCGTTCAGGTCACCTACGGGTCCCGTCGTCCGCAGTTGCTCAGCAAGGCGGCGGCTGGGCATTACGCCAAGGCCGGCACGGCCCCCGGCAAGGCGCTCGTCGAGTTCCGGCTCGCAGACAAGGAAGGCGAAGACCTGACGGTCGGCGCCGAGATCACCGCCGCCCTGTTCCAGGTCGGTCAGATCGTCGATGTCACGGGCACGACCATCGGTAAGGGCTTCGCGGGCACCATGAAGCGGCACAACTTCGGCGGTCACCATGCCACCCACGGTGTGTCGGTGTCGCACCGTACCCCGGGCTCGATCGGTCAGCGCCAGACCCCGGGCCGCGTGTTCCAGGGCAAGCGCATGTCGGGCCACATGGGTGTTGCCCGTCGCACCACGGAAAACCTCAAGGTCGTCGAGATCGACGCCGAGCGTAACCTGCTCCTCATCCGCGGCGCCGTGCCGGGATCCGAGGGTGGTCAGGTCGTCGTGCGTCCCTCGCTGAAGGCGGCCCGTCTTGCCAAGCGCAAGCGGATCGTCCCGACCAAGGCCGCCGGCACCAAGGCCGCGGCTAAGAAGTGATCGGGAGCCCATAGATCATGAAGATCAAGATCGTCGGCGGCTCAAACGAGCTGCAATTGTCGGAGGCCGCGTTCGGCCACGAGTACAACGAGGCCCTGGTGCACCAGGTCGTCACCGCCTACCGCAATGCCGGTCGCGCGGGGACCAAGGCGCAGCTGACCAAGGCCGAGGTGCGTGGCGGTGGCAAGAAGCCCTGGAGCCAGAAGGGTACGGGTCAGGCCCGTGCCGGTTCCAGCCGCAGCCCGATCTGGGTGGGCGGTGGCCGGGCGTTTGCCGCCAAGCCGCGTAGCTTCGAGCAGAAGGTCAACCGCAAAATGTACCGCGGTGCCCTGCGCTCCATTCTCTCCGAGCTCGTGCGGCAGGACCGTCTCGTGGTGACGAGCGGCATCGACCTCGAAGCGCCGAAGACTCGCTTGCTCGCAGCCCACCTCAAGCAGTTGGAACTCACCAACGTGCTGATCGTGGTCGAGGCGCTCGATGAGAAACTTTTCCTCGCGGCACGCAATCTGCCGCATGTCGAGGTGTTGCCGGTCACCGCGCTCAATCCGCTCGCGTTGGCGAGCTGCGACAAGGTGCTCATGACCGTCGGCGCCGTGAAGCTTATCGAGGAGCGTCTGCAATGACCGCCGCCCGTCACGAAGTGTCCAAGCTCAGCACCGAGCGTCTTATCAACGTGCTGGTTGCCCCGCACGTCACTGAGAAGACCGCGCTCGCCATGCAGAACGCCAACCAGTACGCCTTCCGCGTGCGTCGCGATGCCAGCAAGCCCGACATCAAGGCTGCGGTGGAGCTGATGTTCTCGGTCAAGGTCAGCGACGTCAACGTGGTCAACGAGCCGGGCAAGACCCGTCGCTTCGGCAAGACGCCGGGCCGGACGCAGGACTGGAAGAAGGCCTATGTGCGTCTCGCACCGGGCCAGACCATCGACTACGAATCGAGGAAAGCCTGATGGCACTCGTCAAGATGAAGCCGACGTCGCCGGGCAGCCGGTTCGCCGTCAAGATCGACAAGTCGCACCTCTGGAAGGGCGGCCCGCTCGAGTCGCTGACCACGCGTCAGGCGAAGACCGGTGGTCGCAACAACTTCGGTCGCATCACCACCCGTCACAAGGGCGGCGGTTCGCGACAGAAGTACCGCATCATCGACCTCAAGCGTGACAAGGACGGCGTGAAGGGCATCGTCGAGCGGATCGAGCACGATCCGAACCGCACCGGCCACATCGCGCTCGTCAAGTACATGGACGGCGACCGTCGCTACATCCTCGCGCCGAAGGGCGTGGTGCCGGGTGACGAGATCCGTTCGGGTGCCGATTCGCCGATCAAGCCGGGCAACGCGATGCAGCTGCGGCACATTCCGGTCGGTTCCACCGTGCACAACGTCGAACTCAAGCCCGGCAAGGGCGGCCAGCTCGCGCGCAGCGCCGGCAGCTCGGTGCAGTACACCGCTCGCGAGGGCATCTACGCGTACATCCGACTCAAGTCGGGCGAGACGCGCAAGGTGCACATCGACTGCCGCGCCACGATCGGCGAGATGAGCAACGACGAGCACAACTTGCGCAGCTACGGCAAGGCCGGTGCGAAGCGTTGGCTCGGCATTCGCCCGACGGTGCGCGGTTTGGCCATGAACCCGGTCGATCACCCCCACGGTGGTGGTGAAGGCAAGTCCGGTCAGGGTAACCCGCACCCCGTGTCGCCCTGGGGTTGGAATACCAAGGGCAAGAAGACCCGTACCAACAAGCGCACGAATCACATGATCGTGCAGCGTCGGCAGAACAAGGTCCGCTGAGCGGCCTCGTAAGGTCAGGAGTCAAAAGTGCCTCGTTCACTGAAGAAAGGTCCGTTCGTAGATCTGCACCTCGCCAAGAAGGTGCAGGTTGCTTCCGCCAAGAACGATCGCAAGCCGATCAAGACTTGGTCGCGCCGTTCGATGGTGTTGCCGGAAATGGTGGGTCTCACCATCGCCGTGCACAACGGCAAGCAGCACATCCCGGTACTCGTGTCCGAGAACATGGTCGGCCACAAGCTTGGCGAGTTCGCGCCCACGCGTACCTTCAAGGGGCACTCGGGCGACAAGAAGGTCGCGGCCTGAGGCCGGAGCGGAGCATCAAATGGAAGTCACCGCAAAACTCAAATACGCGCGCATCTCGCCGCAGAAGTGTCGCCTCGTCGCCGACGTGGTGCGTGGCAAGCCGGTGGGCAATGCGCTCGCCACGCTGCGCTTCATGCCGAAGAAGGGTGCCGAGATCGTTCTCAAGGTGCTCGAGTCGGCGATTGCCAATGCCGAGAACAACAACGGCGCCGACATCGACGAGCTCAAGGTTCACCGCATCATGGTCGATGCCGCCCCGGTGCTGAAGCGCTTCGCAGCGCGCGCCAAGGGTCGCGGGACCGGTGTCGTCAAGCGCAACAGCCACATCACCGTCGTGGTCAGCGACGGCAGGAAGGACTGATCCATGGGCCAGAAAGTTAATCCGATTGGCATTCGACTCGGCATCACCCGCGAGTGGTCCTCGAAGTGGTACGCCGGCAAGAAGCAATTCCCGCTGCACGTGCACACGGACTTCCGCGTGCGCGAGTTCCTGCGCAAGAAGCTCGCTGAGGCTTCGGTGTCGCGCATCCAGATCGAGCGTGCTGCGAACAAGGTCAACATCACGATCCAGACGGCCCGCCCGGGCATCGTCATCGGCAAGAAGGGTGAGGACATCGAGAAGTTGCGCGCCGAGACGGCTGCGCTCATCGGTCGTCCGGTTGGCGACATCCGCCTGAACATCGCCGAGATCCGCAAGCCCGAACTCGACGCCCAGCTCGTCGCCGACGGCATTGCGCAGCAGATCGAGAAGCGCGTGATGTTCCGTCGCGCCATGAAGCGTGCGGTGATGAGCACCATGCGCAGCGGCGCGCTCGGCATCAAGGTGCGCTTGTCGGGCCGCCTCAACGGCGCCGAAATCGCCCGCACGGAGTGGTCGCGCGAGGGTCGTATCCCGCTGCACACCTTCCGCGCTGACATTGACTACGGTTTCGCCGAGGCGCGCACCACCTACGGCGTCATCGGCGTCAAGGTGTGGATCTTCAAGGGCGAGGTGTTCGAGAAGGAAGACCTCACCAAGGCAGCCCCGGAGGCCGAGGCGGCCCCTGCCACTGCGGATGCCGCTGTCGCGGCCCCTGCGGCCTGAGCCTGAGGAATTGCAGCCATGATGCAACCGAAGCGAACCAAGTATCGCAAGCAGTTCAAGGGCGACAACGCCGGTCTCGCGCAGCGCGGCAACAGCGTCGCTTTCGGCGAGTTCGGCCTGAAGGCCACCGAGCGGGCGCGCATGACTGCGCGCGAGATCGAGGCGGCCCGTCGTGCGATGGCCCGTCACGTCAAGCGCGGCGGCCAGATTTGGATCCGCGTCTTCCCGGACGTGCCCATCTCGAAGAAACCTCTCGAAGTCCGCATGGGCTCGGGCAAGGGCAACGTCGAGTACTGGGTCGCCAAAGTGAAGCCCGGCAAGGTTCTTTTCGAAATGGAAGGGGTGGACGAGAAGACCGCTCGCGAAGCGTTCCGGCTTGCCGGCGCGAAGCTGTCGGTCACGACCTCCTTCGTAAAGCGGCAGGTGCGCTGACATGAACGCCAAGGAATTGCGCGGCAAAGCCGCCAACGAACTGAGTGACGAACTGCTGAAGCTGCGCCGCGAGCAGTTCTCGCTGCGCATGCAGCGGGCGACTGGCCAGGCCGTCAAGCCGCATGATTTCGGCCGTGTTCGCAAGGACATCGCGCGATTGAAGACCGTGCTCGCCGAGAAGGCGACGGCCGCCAAGACGTCGGGGAAGTAACAGATGACCGAGACAGTCAACAAGACCCTGCGCACGCTCACCGGGCGTGTCGTCAGCAACAAGATGAACAAGACCATCGCGGTCGAGATCGAGCGCCTGGTCAAGCATCCGCGTTACGGCAAGTACATCCGCCGTACCACCAAGCTGCTCGCGCACGACGAGGCCAACGAGTCGCGTGAGGGTGACACGGTGACGATCGCCGAGTGCCGTCCGCTGTCCCGTTCGAAGAACTGGCGGCTCGTGTCCGTCGTGGAGCGTGCGTCGTGATCCAGCTGCAATCGATGCTCAACGCCGCTGACAACAGCGGTGCCAAGACCCTGATGTGCATCAAGGTGATGGGTGGTACCCGTCGTCGCTATGCGGCCGTCGGTGATCTGATCAAGGTCAGCATCAAGGACGCGATTCCGCGCGGCAAAGTGAAGAAGGGCGAAGTGTATGACGCCGTCGTCGTGCGCACCCGTCGTGGCGTTCGTCGCCCGGATGGTTCGCTCATCAAGTTCGACGGCAACGCTGCCGTGCTGCTCACCAACAAGCTCGAGCCGATCGGCACGCGCATCTTCGGACCCGTCACGCGCGAGCTGCGCACGGCGCAGTTCATGAAGATCATCTCGCTCGCACCGGAAGTGCTCTGAGGTCATCGCCATGAGAAAAATTCGCAAGGGTGACAACGTCATTGTGATCTCGGGCCGCGACAAGGGTCGCAAGGGCGCCGTGATCGGCGTTCTCGAGGACGACATGGTGCTCGTCGAGAACATCAATCGCGTCAAGCGTCACACCCGGGGCAACCCGCAGTTGAATAAGGCCGGCGGCATCCTCGAGAAGGAGGCACCGCTGCATATGTCGAAGGTCGCGCTGTTCAATCCCGCCACTCAGAAGGCCGATCGCATCGGCATCAAGAGCCTGGCAGATGGCAAGCGCGTGCGTTACTTCAAGTCCAACGGAGAGATGATCGACGCGTAAGCGTCGGTCACACGGGTCAACCAGCATGGCAAGGCTGCAAGAATATTACCGCGAGAAGGTCATCCCGCAGCTCCGCAAGGAGCTTGGCATCACCAACGCGATGGAAGTGCCGAAGATCGTCAAGATCACGGTGAACATGGGCGTGGGCGAGGCGGTCGCCGACAAGAAGATCATCGACGCTGCGGCGGGCGATCTGGCAAAGATCACCGGTCAGAAGCCGGTGCTCTGCCAGTCGCGCAAGTCCATCGCGTCGTTCAAGTTGCGCGAAGGTCTGGCCATCGGCTGCAAGGTCACGCTGCGTGGCCCGCGCATGTACGAGTTTCTGGATCGTCTGATCAGCGTTGCGATGCCGCGCATCCGCGACTTCCGTGGCGTATCGCCCCGTTCCTTCGACGGACGTGGCAACTACAACATGGGCGTCAAGGAACAGATCATCTTCCCGGAGATCCAGTACGACCAGATCGATCAGCTCCGGGGCATGGACATCACCATCACCACCACGGCGAAGGACGACAAGGCGGGCCGGGCATTGCTCGAAGCCTTCCAGTTCCCTTTCCGCAAGTAACAGGGCAGCAAGCACACATGGCCAAAACGAGCATGGTGGAGCGCGAGAAGCGTCGCGCCGAAACCGTCAAGAAATATGCCGCCAAGCGCGCCAAGCTCAAGGAGGCGATCCGCAGTCCGCGTTCGTCGCCGGAAGAGCGGGCTGCCGCCACTGCCGCACTGCAGAAGATGCCGCGCGATGCGAGCCCGAGCCGGGGTCGTCGTCGTTGCGCAATCACCGGCCGGCCTCGCGGCGTGTACCGCAAGTTCGGCCTTTCCCGAGTGAAGATTCGCGAGACCGTGAACCGGGGCGAGTTGCCCGGCGTGTCGAAGGCGAGCTGGTAGGAGCGCGCGCGATATGAGCATGACTGATCCCATTGCCGATCTGCTGACCCGCATCCGCAACGCGCAGCTCGCTCGCAAGAGCGAAGTGAGCGTCGGTTCTTCGCGACTCAAGCAGGCGGTCGTCAAGGTGTTGAAGGACGAGGGCTATGTCGCCGATTTCCGCATCGCTGCGGATGGTGGCAAGAGCACGATGACCATCGCCCTCAAATATTACGAAGGTCGTCCGGTGATCGACCGGCTCGAGCGCGTGTCGCGCCCGGGTCTGCGCATCTACCGCGGCAAGGACGAGCTGCCCAAGGTGCTGGGTGGCATGGGCACCGTGATCGTCTCGACGCCGAAGGGCGTCATGACCGATAAGCAGGCCCGCGCGATCGGACAGGGCGGCGAAGTGCTCTGCATCGTGGCCTGAGGAATTCAAAATGAGTCGTGTAGCAAAACAGCCGGTTCCGCTGCCGCAAGGTGTGACCGTCACCATCTCCGGGGATGCCATCACGCTGAAGGGCGCGAAGGGCACGCTCAGCGTTCCGCTGCAGGGTGGCGTCAAGGTCGTTCAGGCCGACAAGCAGCTCGAACTGCAGTATGACGCGAGCAACCGCACGCAGGCGGGCGCGACGCGTGCGCACCTGGCCAACGTCGTCACGGGTGTCACCAAGGGTTACGAGCGCAAGCTCGAACTCGTCGGCGTCGGCTACCGTGCCGCCGTGGCCGGCAAGACGCTGAACCTGACGCTCGGCTTCTCGCATCCGATCGCCATCGACATGCCGGAAGGCATCAGCGTCGAGGCGCCGAGCCAGACCGAGATCCTCATCAAGGGCATCGATAAGCAGCGCGTCGGGCAGATTGCCGCCGAGATCCGCGACCTGCGTCCGCCTGAGCCCTATAAGGGCAAGGGTGTGCGTTACGCAGGCGAGCAGATCACGCTCAAAGAAGGCAAGAAGAAGTAACCGCAGGCGCGCAACGAGGTTCGAACTATGCAGATCACCAAGAAACAGCGTCGTCAGCGTCGTGCCGTGCGTGGCCGCGCGAAGATTCGCGAACTCGGTCAGCCGCGGCTTACCGTGCATCGCACGCCGCGTCACATGTACGCGCAGGTATTCGATGCCGCGGGTGCCAACGTGTTGGCCGCCGCCTCGACCGTGCAGGATGCCGTGGCCAATGGCCTCGAGAGCACGGGCAACATCGAGGCCGCCAAGGCGGTGGGCCGCGCAATCGCCGAGCGAGCCAAGGCCGCCGGCGTCACCCGGGTCGCGTTCGATCGCGCCGGGTTCATGTATCACGGCCGCATCAAGGCGCTGGCGGATGCCGCGCGTGAAGCTGGTCTCGAGTTTTAAGGCAGGACAACTCTATGGCACGTGTCGAAAGATCCCAGGCGACCGACGAGTACCTCGAAAAACTGGTCGCAGTGAACCGCACCTCGAAGACCGTCAAGGGTGGCCGTCAGTTCGGCTTCACCGCACTGACGGTGGTCGGTGACGGCGCAGGGCGTGTCGGCTTCGGCTTTGGCAAGGCACGCGAAGTGCCGGTTGCCATTTCCAAGGCGATGGCCGCGGCGCGCAAGAACATGGTCAACGTGGCCCTGCGCAACGAGACTCTGCACTACTCGGTGAAGGGCACTCACGGCGCAACGCGCGTGCTGATGCAGCCGGCGTCCGACGGTACTGGCGTCATTGCCGGCGGCGGCATGCGTGCGGTGCTCGAATGCGCGGGCGTGCGTAACGTGCTTGCCAAGAGCTACGGCTCGCGCAACGCGATCAACGTGGTGCGCGCTACGGTCAAGGCCCTCGCTTCGGTGCGTTCGCCGGAAGAGATCGCTGCCAAGCGCGGCAAGTCCCTCGACGAGATCATGGGTTGAAGGTCATGGCGGCCAAGCAACTGAAAGTCACACTGAAGAAGAGCGTCCACGGCCAGCTCGCGAACATCGCGCAGTCGGTTCGCGGACTCGGTCTGCGCAAGCGGCACCAGACGGTCACCGTGGCGGATACGCCTGAAAATCGCGGTTTGATCCGCACGGCGCGCCACCTGCTGTCGGTCGCCGAAGGCTAAGGAGAATTCTGATGCTCATAAAAACCCTCAAACCAGCTCCGGGTTCCAAGCGTCCGCGCCTGCGCGTCGGTCGCGGTGCGTCCGCGGGTCAGGGCAAGACCTGCGGCCGTGGCGTCAAAGGTCAGCGCGCTCGCAAGGGCGGTTACCACAAGGTTGGTTTCGAAGGCGGTCAGATGCCGCTGCAGCGCCGCATGCCGAAGGTCGGTTTCCGTTCGGCGATGAAGGCCACCCGCGCCGAGGTCCGCCTCGACGAGCTCGCCAAGGTTGCCGCCGAGATCGTCGATCTGGCCGCACTGAAGGCTGCCAACGTGGTGCCCGCGCACACCGAAGTCGCCAAAGTCGTTCTGTCCGGCAAGATCGAAAAGGCCGTCACGCTGAAGGGCGTGGGTGTCACCAAGGGCGCCCGCGCGGCCATCGAAGCCGCCGGCGGTCGCATCGAGGCCTGAGCCTCACCCAACGGACACCAGGAATATCGTGGCAACAGGCATCGGCAACCCGGCAGCAACTCTCGCGGACGCAACGCGTTTCGGCGAGGTGCGCTCGCGCCTGCTGTTCCTGTTCGGTGCGCTGATCGTCTACCGCATCGGCACCTTCATTCCGGTTCCTGGGATCGATCCCGCCGAGGTATCACGCTTTTTCGAAGAGAACGCCGGCACGCTGCTCGGCATCGCCAACATGTTCTCCGGCGGCGCGATGGAGCGCTTGTCGATTTTCGCCATGGGCGTGATGCCGTACATTTCCGCCTCGATCATCGTGCAGATGGTCTCCATGGTGTATCCGCCGTGGGAGGAATACCGCAAGGAAGGCGAGTCGGGTCGCCGCAAGCTCACGCAGATCACGCGCTACTTCACCGTGGTGCTCGGCGCTTTCCAGTCGCTCGGTGCGGCGGTTGCGTTGCAGAACGGCGGCATGACGATCGCGACGGGTTGGTCGTTCCTGTTCATCGCCACTGTCACCATGACGACCGGCACGATGTTCTTGATGTGGCTCGGCGAGCAGGTTACCGAGCGCGGTATCGGCAACGGTATCTCGATGATCATTCTCGCGGGCATCGTCGCGGGTCTGCCGGGTGCAGTCGGTCGTACCGTGGAGTCGGTGAACACCGGCGAGATGTCGGGGTTGTTTGCTCTTCTGCTGATCGTGCTGGTGCTCGGCGTCACCGCGATCTGTGTTTACGTCGAGCGCGCCCAGCGCCGCATCGCGGTGCACTACGCCAAGCGGCAAGTGGGCCGGCGCGTGATGGCCGGTCAAACCAGCCACCTGCCGTTCAAACTCAACATGTCGGGCGTGATCCCGCCGATCTTCGCCTCAAGCTTGCTGCTGCTGCCGGCGACTGCTGCGCAGTTCTTCGGCACGGGTCAGGGCCCGGTGGCCGAAGCGCTGCAGACCGTGTCGGCCGCGCTCGGTTACGGTCAGCCGCTGCACCTCGTGATCTACACCGTGCTCATCATCTTCTTCTGCTTCTTCTACACGGCGCTGGTCTTTAATGCGCGCGAGACCTCGGAGAACCTGAAGAAGTCCGGCGCCTTCATTCCAGGGATTCGCCCGGGCCAGCAGACCGGCGAGTACATCGACAAGGTGCTGACTCGCCTCACGCTTTGGGGTGCAATTTACGTCGCGGCCGTGTGTCTGGTGCCGGAATTGATGATCTCGCAGGGCGGAGTGCCGTTCGTATTCGGTGGTACTTCGCTGCTCATCGTCGTGGTCGTGGCCATGGATTTCATGGCGCAACTGCAGGCGCACTTGATGTCCCACCAGTATCCGGGTCTGTTGAAGCAGGCCAATCTGATGGGCTATGGACGCGGCGGCGCGCCGCAGTGATCAAAGGGTATCTGACATGAAAGTTCGTCCGTCGGTTAAGAAGATTTGCAAGGATTGCAAGATCGTGCGGCGCCGTGGCGTCGTCTACGTGATTTGCAAGGATCCGCGGCACAAGCAGCGGCAGGGTTGAGAGTCAAGGGCATTTAAGTAGAATGCCGCGGTTTTACGCGGCTTCGGGGCAGAAAACATGGCACGTATCGCCGGCATAAACATCCCGATGAACAAGCATGTGGTCATCGGTCTGACACACATCTACGGTGTGGGACGCACTCGTGCGCGCACCGTCTGCGAAGCCGCAGGCGTCGATCCCACCACGAAGGTGAAGGACCTGACCGAGGCTGAGGTCAACGCGCTGCGTACGCAGATTTCGCGCGGCCTGGTCGAGGGCGACCTGCGTCGTGACGTCTCGATGAACATCAAGCGATTGATGGATCTCGGCACGTATCGCGGCATGCGGCATCGCAAGGGCCTGCCGGTTCGTGGTCAGCGCACGCGCACCAACGCGCGCACGCGCAAGGGGCCGCGCAAGCAGGCCGTCAAACTCAACGCGCCCCCGGGCAAGGCATAAAGGGTCAGCAGGCAAAAGCACATGGCAGAACAGAAATCGCAATCGGGCGCCGGTGGTGGCGCAAAGAAGCCGAAGAAGGCCCGCAAGAACGTGCTCGATGGCATCGCACACGTCCACGCATCCTTCAACAACACGATCATCACGATCACCGACCGCCAGGGCAACACGCTGTCGTGGGCGACGTCGGGTGGTTGCGGCTTCCGCGGCTCGCGCAAGTCGACGCCCTTTGCTGCGCAGGTCGCCGCCGAGAAGGCCGGCAATGCAGCGCAGGAGCACGGTCTGCGTAACGTCGAGGTTCGAGTGGCGGGCCCGGGTCCGGGTCGCGAGTCGGCGGTTCGTGCTCTGAACAACTGCGGCTTGAAGATCACCAGCATTTCGGACGTGACACCGATTCCGCACAACGGCTGTCGTCCGCCCAAGAAGCGTCGCGTCTAACGCCGCGTCGCAAGAGGATTCATCATGGCCCGTTATATTGGTCCCAAGTGCAAGCTCGCTCGCCGCGAGGGCACTGATCTGTTCCTGAAGAGTGGCGTCAAGCCGCTCGAGTCGAAGTGCAAGTTCCAGGTGCCCCCGGGTGGCGTCAAGAGCGAGCGCAAGACCCGCTTGTCGGAGTACGGCAGTCAGCTGCGCGAGAAGCAGAAGCTGCGGCGTATGTACGGCGTACTCGAGCGTCAGTTCGCCAACTACTACACCGAGGCGGCGCGCCGCTCGGGTGCCACGGGCGAGAACCTGCTGAAGCTGCTCGAGTGCCGGCTCGACAACGTCGTGTACCGCATGGGTTTTGCGGCCACTCGTTCCGAGGCCCGCCAGCTCGTCAGCCACAAGGGTGTCGAGGTGAATGGCGAAGTCGTCACCATCGCGTCCTACCAGCTGCGCCCGGGCGATGTCGTGCAGATCCGCGAAAAAGCTCGCAAGCAACTGCGTATCCAGAACGCGATGCAGATCGCTTCGCAGGTTGGCTTGCCCGAGTGGGTCGAAGTGAACGACAAGGAAATGAAGGGCGTCTTCAAGCAGGTGCCGGCGCGGGATGACATCCTGCCCGACATCAACGAAAACCTGGTCGTCGAGTTGTACTCGAAGTAATGCTCGGCAACCGAGAGAGGATTTGAACATGCAAGGATCCGTTACCGAATTCCTCAAGCCCCGCGTCGTGAAGGTCAGCCCGCTCGCGCCGCGCCAGGCCCGCGTGGTCATCGAGCCGTTCGAGCGAGGCTTTGGCCACACGCTCGGCAATGCGTTGCGTCGCGTTCTGCTCTCCTCCATGCCGGGTGCCGCGATCACCGAAGCGGAGATCGAGGGCGTACTGCACGAGTACACGAGCATCGAGGGCGTGCAGGAAGACGTCGTCGACATCCTGCTCAATCTCAAGCAGGTCGCGATTCGCATGCACACGCGCGATTCGGCCGAGCTGCGCCTGTCGAAAAAGGGTCCTGGCCCGGTCACCGCGGGTGACATCCAGACCGATCACGATGTCGAAGTGGTCAATCCTGAGTTGATCATCGCCAACCTCACCAAGGCGGGCGAACTCAACATGGTGCTGCGCGTCGAGCGCGGTCGCGGCTATCGCCCGGCCTCGCAGCGTCTCGCCTTCGAGGAAGTGAGCCGACCGATTGGTCGCCTGCAGCTCGATGCCTCGTTCAGCCCGATCCGTCGCGTCACCTACTCGGTGGATGCGGCGCGCGTCGAGCAGCGCACGGACCTCGATAAGCTGATTCTCGATATCGAGACCAATGGCACCATCGACGCGGAAGAAGCGATTCGTCGTGCGGGCAGCATCCTCAAGGACCAGCTGTCCGTGTTCGTCGATCTGCAGGGCGAAGAGGAGGCCGGCGGCAAGTCCGAGGCGGCCCAGTTCGACCCGATCCTGTTGCGACCGGTCGACGAGCTCGAGCTCACGGTGCGCAGCGCCAATTGCCTCAAGGCGGAGAACATTCACTACATCGGCGATCTCGTCCAGCGGACCGAAGTCGAGCTGCTGCGTACGCCGAACCTGGGCAAGAAGTCGCTCACCGAGATCAAGGAAGTGCTGCAGAGCCACGGCTTGATGCTCGGCATGCGTCTCGATGGTTGGCCGCCGGCCGGACTGCGCCACGACGAAGATCGCGGCCTGATGTGATCCTGTGACCCGCGCTGCTCACGCAACGCAGGTCAGACTGAATAGAGGTTAGTTATGCGTCATCGACTTACAGGGCGGCAACTGTCGCGCAATGCACCGCACCGACACGCACTCATGCGCAACATGAGCGTGGCACTGCTGCGTCACGAGACCATCCGCACCACCCTGCCGAAGGCCAAGGAACTGCGTCGCGTCGTCGAGCCTCTGATCACGCTCGCCAAGACCGACAGCGAAGCGCGTCGTCGTCTGGCATTCGCTCGCTTGCGCGATGCGGAGGTCGTGACCAAGTTGTTCGCCGATCTCGGGCCGCGATTCAAGGCGCGTGCCGGTGGTTACACCCGCATCCTGCGCATGATGCCGCGTGCGGGTGACTCCGCGCCGATGGCGTTGATGCAGCTCGTCGACAAGGCGGCTGCTCCGGCCGTGGAAGAAGCGGCTCCAGCCAAGGCCAAGAAGAAGGCTAAGGCGAAGGCTGCTGCCAAGCCGCGTGCCCGCAAGACCGCTGCAGCCTGAGGTAATCCTCACCACGCCAGAGGTCATCCTCACGAAAAAGCCGGGTAGGCGGTTTCGAGTGGCGTGCGGCCGGTGACATAAGGCCGATGTCTTCCAACGAAGGCATCGGCCTTTTCTTTTGCCGCGCGCGTATCGCGCGGTAACATGCGCGCCTCAGGGCATCATCGCAAGGGGGAGAACATGAGCCTGATCCAGGAATTCAAGCAGTTTGCGGTGCGCGGCAACGTGATCGATCTGGCCGTTGGCGTGGTCGTCGGCGCCGCCTTCGGCAAGATCGTCTCTTCGCTGGTCGGCGATATCGTCATGCCGGTGCTGGGCAAGATCGTCGGTGGCGTGTCCTTCGAAGACATGGGTACATCTCTCGGCATGGGCCCGGACGGTACCGAAATCGTCTTGAAGTGGGGCGCGTTCGTGCAAACCATTTTCGATTTCACGTTGATTGCGGCAGCGTTGTTCATGGCGATCAAGGCCATCAACCGTTTGAAGGCGGCCCCGGCACCGGCACCGGCTGAACCCGCTGCTCCGCCTGCGCCGCCGCGCAACGAAGTACTGCTCGAAGAAATCCGCGATTTGCTGAAGAAGTAAGCACCTTGGGCAACCGGGCCGGGCGCGCTCGCGCCGGGCCCGGGCACCGGTGCTCGGCCGTGACGCGTTACGCCGCAGCGAACGCCCGGCGGGTCAGATTGTCGTGACCGTCCGCCGTAATCGCCAGGTTATCTTCGATGCGTATCCCGCCGAACTGGCGCAAGCGATCGACCCGCGACCAATCGATGCGGGCCGCGTGGGGTCCCTGACGCTGCGGCCCGAGCAGGGCATCGATGAAATAAAAGCCAGGCTCCATCGTGACCACGAACCCCGGTTCGAGTCGACGCGTCAGGCGCAGCGCCGAATCGAGAGGCGGCTTGGGCAATGTGCCTCCCTCGGCATCGGCGAACAGGCCACCGACGTCGTGTACCTGCAACCCCAGCATGTGGCCGATGCCGTGCGGGAAAAACAATCGGGCAACCCCCGACTCGATGGCTTCTTCGACGCCGCAGCGGATCACTCCGCATTCGCACAGCAGGCTCGCGATGCGCTGCACGGCGGCGAGGTGGATCTCTCGCCAGTCCGTGCCCGGCTTGGCGAGATCGCAGAGGCCGAGTTGCAGTCGGTCCATGGCAGCCACGAGGGCCGCGAATTCGGCATCGTCGTAGGCGGTCGTCCGGGTGATATCGCTGCCGTAGCCGCGATGACTCGCGCCTGCATCGAGTAGCAGCGAGTGGGGTTGCGCGGGGCGGTCGCGCCGCAGGATCTGGTAATGCAGCACCGAACCTGCCTCGTTGAGCGCCACGATGCTGTTGTACGGCAACTCGTGCTCGCGCTGGCCGCAGGCAGCCGCAAAGGCCTGATGAATGTCGTATTCGCTGCCGCCGGCGCGGAAGCAGGCCTCCGCGGCTCGATGGCCGCGTGCTCCGATGCGGTTGGCTTCCGCAAGACAGGCGATCTCGTACGGCGTCTTGCAGCCCCGGGCGTAGTCGAGTCGGCGCAGGACGTCGGGCGGGTTGATGCTGGCGAGTCCCCAGCCGAGCAGCTCCGGCAACGGATCGCCAATCCAGGCGGTCCGGGCCAGTTCCGCCGGCAAGGCCGTGCGGGCTTCGGCGCGGGAATGCACTTCAACAATGTCGAATTCGCTCGTCCAGCCCCCCTCCGGCAGCCGGTTGGGCAGGTACCAGAAGTCCGTCGCGACATGGAAAATCAGCGTTGGCCGACGCCCGGGCTGGAAAAGAACCATGGATCCCGGCGCATCGAGCAGCGGGGCCCACCACTTGAAAGGCGGGTGCGCCTTGAACGGGTAGTGCTGATCGTCCCGGAACAGATCCAGCGGCTCCCCCGCATGCAGGATCAGTGCCTCGAAGCCGCTGCGCTCCAGGGCCTCCGTGCTGCGCCGAGCGACTTCGGCAAGGTGGGCGGAAAACAGGCTACCGGCGGTGGGCTGCGGCATGGGGGCTCCTCGGGGCGAAGCGTGAATTCTAGGCCGAAAGGTCGTTCACAAGCACGAAAAAACCCTATAGAATTCGCGCGCGGCGAAAGTCGCCAGACAAACTAGCTAGGTTGTTTGATTCATTCTTGTCTCTACTTTTTGGGGAAAACTAAATGAAGACGAAGCTCGCTCTTAGCGCCGTTCTCGCGGCGCTCGCCCTGACCGCCTGCGGTGGCAAGCCTGCTGAGGCTCCGGCCGAGGCTGCTCCGGCTGCTGAGGCTCCTGCCGCTGAGGCTCCTGCCGCTGACGCTGCTCCGGCTGACGCCGCTGCCGCCGACGCCGCTGCTCCGGCTGCCGACGCTGCCGCTGCTCCGGCTGATGCCGCTGCCGCTCCGGCCGAGGCCGCGAAGTAATTTCCTAACGGAAATTGCAACGCGGGAGCCGCAAGGCTCCTGAACGAACCCGGGACGGTGGTCATCCACCTCCCGGGTTTGTTTTTTTGGGATTCCAATTCTTATGACCGTCAGCCTCAGAGACGCACGGTACGCGCCGCAGCAACGCGCATGGCTCGAGCGCAGTTACGCCAACTGGCTCATCGAGTTCGCGCGGCGGCGCGTCACGGCCGATGAAGCAAACCAGGGACTTGCCGAGTGGTTCGGTGATCGTCGCAACATCGTGATTTTGTTGATGCGCGATGGTCTGCCTGCGGGCTTTTCCGTGTTCGCCCGTCTGCCGCTGCCCTCGCTCGATGCGTTCCGCATGCAGGAGTTCTACGTCGAGCCTGAGATGCGTCGGCGTGGCGTGGGTCGCGCCGCAGCGCCATTGGTGTTCGATCGTTTCGCGGGGCAGTGGGAAGTGCGCGAGCTGCGTCGCAACGTGCCCTCCGTGTATTTCTGGCGCGAGATCGTGCGCAGCTACACGGATGGTCGATACGAAGAATCCCTCGTCGGCGAAGAGGTGGTTCAGCGCTTCGTGAGCAACGGCGCGAGATAACAGCCCGTATGCGAGCGCGCTACGCGCGCGACCTGCTCGGGTGTGCCGCAAGCCAGCACCTCGCCGCCACCCGCACCGCCTTCCGGGCCGAGGTCGACGATCCAGTCGGCCGTCTTGATGACATCGAGATTGTGCTCGATCACCACCACCGTGTTGCCCTCGTCGCGCAGCCGTTGCAGCACGCGCAGCAATTGCGCCACATCGTGAAAATGCAGGCCGGTCGTGGGCTCATCGAGGATGTACAGCGTGCGGCCGGTGGCACGCTTGGCGAGTTCGCGCGCCAGCTTCACTCGCTGCGCTTCGCCGCCCGACAGAGTGGTGGCGTTCTGGCCGAGTTTCAGGTACCCGAGACCGACGTCGACTAACGTCTGCAATTTCGGCTGCACGGCCGGTATGTTGCGGAAGAAGCCGAGGGCATCTTCGACAGTCATCTCCAGCACGTCGTGGATGCTGCGGCCGCGATAGAGAATCTGCAGTGTCTCGCGGTTGTAGCGTCTGCCGCGGCAGACGTCGCAGGGGACGTACACATCCGGCAGGAAGTGCATCTCGACGCGCATGACGCCATCGCCCTGACAGGCCTCGCAGCGTCCGCCTTTCACATTGAAGCTGAAGCGTCCTGCGTCATAGCCGCGGGTGCGGGCTTCGGGAACCTGCGCGAACAATTCGCGCAGCGCCGTGAACACGCCGGTGTACGTGGCGGGGTTCGAGCGGGGCGTACGACCTAGGGGGGTCTGGTCGATGTCGATCACACGATCGATGAACTCCAGCCCCTCGAGCGCGGCACACGGGGCGGCATCGTTCGGGCCACCACCGAGTTCCGCGAGTGCACGTCGCAGCAGGGTGTCGTTGACGAGTGTGCTCTTGCCCGAGCCCGATACGCCGGTGACGCAGGTCAGCAGCCCAATCGGCAACTCGACGGTGACGTTCTTGAGATTATTGCCACTCGCCTTGACGACCCGCAGAACCTTTCCCGGTTGCGCGGGCGTTCGCAGTCGCGGCACTTCGATGCGCAGCGTACCGCGCAGATACTGTCCGGTGAGCGAATCGGGGCAGTCACGGATGTCGTTGGGCGTGCCCGCCGCCACGAGTGCGCCGCCGTGCACGCCGGCACCGGGCCCGAGGTCGATGAGGTAGTCGGCGGCGAGGATCGCTTCCTCGTCGTGCTCGACCACGATCACCGTGTTGCCGAGATCGCGCAGCCTGCGCAGGGTGTTGAGCAATCGTCCGTTGTCGCGTTGATGCAGACCGATCGAGGGTTCATCGAGGATGTACATCACGCCAGTGAGGCCCGAGCCGATCTGACTCGCCAGACGGATGCGCTGCGCCTCGCCGCCCGAGAGCGTGTCGGCGCTGCGTTCGAGCGTCAGGTACTCGAGCCCTACGTCCACGAGGAAGCGCAACCGATCGAGAACTTCACGCACGATTTTGCCTGCGACCTCGCCGCGCCAACCGGGCAGCTGCAGTTCGGCAAAGAATTGCGCGGCGTCGCTTACAGCGAGGCGGGTCACGGCGGGTAGCGAGTGCTCGCCGATGAACACATGGCGCGCGGTCAGGTTGAGTCGACTGCCCTCGCAGGTCGTGCAGGAGCGCCAGCCGCGATACTTCTCCAGCTCCTCCTTGACCGCCGCCGAGTCGGTCTCGCGATAACGCCGCTCGATGTTGCAGAGCATCCCTTCGAAGGGATGCGTGCGGAGCGTCTGCCGCCCGCGCCCGGTGCCGTAGGTGAACTCGATGCTCTCCTCGCCACTGCCGTACAGCAGGATCTGGCGGATTCGCTCCGGCAGCTCCTGCCAGGGCTCCTCGATGTCGAAACCGTAGTGACGAGCCAAGGTGTCGATCAGTTGCAGGTAGGGGGCGTTGTGTCGATCCCAGCCGCGGATCGCACCGCCGGCGAGGGAGAGTTGCGGGAAGGCAGCGACTCGCATCGGATCAAAGAATTCTTGCTGACCGAGCCCATCGCAGTCGGGACAGGCACCCGCGGGACTATTGAAGGAAAACATCTTCGGCTCGAGCGTCGGCACGCTGTAGCCGCACTCGGGGCAGGCATGTCGGTTGGAAAACAGCAGACCCGCGCCGCGCGGCTCGTCCATCCGCACCACGCGCGCCGTCCCGCCGGCGAGTCGCAGCGCCGTCTCGAACGACTCGGCCAGTCGCGGCGCACTCTCCGCGCGCACGCGGAACCGATCGATCACGGCATCGATGCTGTGTTTGCGTCGGGCGTCGAGCTGCGGCAGCGTATCGAGTTCGACGAGTTCACCGTCGATGCGGGCGCGCACGAAGCCCTGCGCTTGCAGGTCCCGCAGTACCGTGGCGTGCTCACCCTTGCGGTCCTGGATGAGCGGCGCGAGCAGCATGGCAGCCGTGCCCTCCTCGAAGCGCAGCACCTGATCGACCATCTGGCTGACCGTCTGGGCCTCCAGTCCGATGCCGTGCTCGGGACAGCGCGGCAGGCCGGCACGGGCGTACAGCAGGCGCAGGTAGTCGTGGATTTCGGTGACCGTGCCGACCGTGGAGCGCGGGTTATGCGAGGCCGCCTTCTGTTCGATGGCGATCGCCGGGGAGAGTCCCTCGATGTGGTCCACCTCGGGCTTGTCCATTACCGAGAGGAACTGCCGGGCATAGGCGGACAGCGACTCGACGTAGCGGCGCTGTCCCTCTGCGTACAGGGTGTCGAAGGCAAGGGATGACTTCCCCGAGCCCGATAGACCGGTGATGACCACCAGGCTGTCGCGGGGGATGTCCAGGTCGAGATTGCGCAGGTTATGGGTCCGCGCACCGCGGATGCGGATCGGATGCATCGAGCCGTTATCCAGAAAAAACAGCCGGTTAGTGTAGCCCGTCGGCCGCCTTTTGCGGTGGCCCGGCTGCCTTCGCGGGGGTTTTGGCGGGATTTTCGCAATGCAGGCAGGTGGCCGGACGATTAGAATGGAGCGCTTTTCCACTCCCAGCCCGCCGCCGTAGCGCCCCCGCAGAGGGCCCCGGCCGGGGAGGGTCCACCACAGGAAGGTTCGCCATGGCACGCGGCATCAACAAAGTCATCATCGTCGGCAATCTGGGTCAGGATCCGGACACCAAGGCCATGCCCTCCGGCATGACGGTGTGCAATCTGCGCATCGCCACCAGCGAGAGCTGGAAGGACAAGCAGACCGGTGAGATGAAGGAGCAGACCGAGTGGCACAGCGTCGCCCTGTTCGGCCGCCTGGCCGAGATCGCGGGCGAGTACCTGCGCAAGGGCTCGCAGGTCTACATCGAGGGCCGGTTGCGCACGCGCAAGTGGCAAGATAAGCAGGGCAACGACCGTTACACCACCGAGATCGTCGGCAACGACATGCAGATGCTGGGCGGTGGTCGCGGTGGCATGGGTGGCGAGGCGCGCGCCGCAGGCGGCGGTCGCTCGCAGGGGTCCGACCCGGGATTCGGCGAGCCGGTACGCAGCAGCACGGAAAAAGATGAGACCTTTGACGACGACATCCCCTTCTGACCCGCCGCCGGCGGGTGCAGCCGCTACCGGTCGATATTTCATTAAGACCTACGGCTGCCAGATGAATGAGTACGACTCCTCACGGATGGGGGATGTGCTGGCTGCAGCCGAGGGTTTTGTCGCCACGGACGATCCGGCGCTGGCCGACGTGCTCATCGTCAACACCTGCTCGGTGCGCGAGAAAGCCGAATCAAAAGTCTTCTCGCTGCTTGGCGAGTGGAAGCAGATCAAGGACGCGCGGCCCGGAGTGATCATCGGAGTCGGCGGCTGCGTGGCGAGTCAAGAAGGCGACACGCTCATCAAAGCCGCCCCACAGGTCGATCTCGTGTTCGGGCCGCAGACCGTGCATCGCCTGCCGCAGATGCTCGCCGAACTGCGTGGCACGCGGCGCCCCGTCGTCGATGTCAGTTTCCCGGAGATCGAAAAGTTCGATGCCTTGCCGGCCCCGCGTGCCGAGGGGGCGACCGCGTTCGTGTCGATCATGGAAGGCTGCAGCAAGTACTGCAGTTTCTGTGTAGTGCCCTACACCCGCGGCGATGAGGTCAGTCGGCCTCTCGAGTCGGTGATGGCTGAGGTACGGCAGTTGGCCGCGCAAGGAGTGCGCGAGATCACGCTGCTCGGTCAGAACGTCAACGCCTATCGTGGCGCCATGGCCGATGGCGTCCTCGTCGATCTGGCGACGCTGCTGCACCATGTGGCTGCCCTCCCGGGCATCGAGCGCATCCGCTTCACCACCTCGCATCCGCTCGAATTCGACGATAGTTTGATCGAGGCCTACGCCAACATCCCGAAGCTCGCCAATCACCTGCATCTGCCCGTGCAGTCGGGATCCGATCGGGTGCTTGCGCTCATGAAGCGGGGCTACACCGCGCTCGAGTTCAAGCAAAAGATCCGCAAGTTGCGTGCAGTGCGACCGGATATTTCCGTTACCTCCGATTTCATCGTTGGTTTCCCCGGCGAATCCGAGCGGGATTTCGAAGCGACGATGCAGCTCGTACGTGATCTGTCGATCGACCAGTCGTTCAGCTTTCTCTACAGCCGTCGTCCCGGCACGCCGGCCGCATCACTGCCCGATGAGACGCTGCAAGAGGACAAGCAGGCTCGTCTCGTAAGGTTGCAAGCGCTGCTCGAGGAGCACTCGCAGGCGCGCAATCGTGACATGGTCGGCAGCACACAGCGGGTGCTCGTCGAGCGTCCCTCGCGCAAGGACGCGACTGAGCTCGCGGGACGCACCGAGGACAATCGCTGGGTCAATTTCCCCGGGCCCGCCCGGCTCATCGGCCACTTCGTTGACGTCGAGGTCACCGAGGCCAAGGTGCATTCGCTGCGTGGGCGCATCGCGGCGGCGGAGCAGACTCGTGGCTGATTCCCAGGAGCTCGTACTGCGCGAGTTTTCGCTCGAACCACCCGACAACGAACGGCTCGCGAATCTGTGCGGACCGCTGGACGAGAACCTCCGTCTCATCGAGTCCCGTCTCGGCGTGGAAGTGCGCCGTCGGGGCAGTGCCTTTCGGATACAGGGTGTCAAGGCGCGCGCCGCCGAAGCCTTGCTCGGCGAATTATTCCGCCTCGCGCGCACCGAGGACATCACGCCCGAAGCCGTGCATTTGGCCCTGCGTGATCAGCACGCGAGCGCCGCTTCGCCGGGCGCCACATCCGAGGCGGAGGCGGAGGATACGGGGCTGCGAACGCTGCGCGGCACCATCCGCGCTCGCGGCCCGAACCAGCGTGAGTATCTGCGCCGGATTCGGCGCGACGATCTGACCTTCGGTGTCGGACCTGCCGGCACCGGCAAGACTTATCTGGCGGTGGCCTGTGCCGTCGAAGCGCTGCAGTCCGATCGGGTTCGTCGTATCGTGCTCGTGCGACCGGCGGTCGAGGCGGGCGAGAGGCTGGGCTTTCTGCCGGGCGATCTGACGCAAAAGGTCGATCCGTATCTGCGGCCTATGTACGACGCGCTGTACGAGATGATGGGCTTCGATCGGGTGGCCAAGCTCATCGAGCGCAACGTCATCGAGGTGGCGCCGCTCGCCTTCATGCGCGGTCGCTCGCTCAACGACTCGTTCATCATCCTCGATGAGGCACAGAACACCACCGTCGAGCAGATGAAGATGTTCCTCACGCGCATCGGTTTCGGTTCGCGCGCCGTGGTCACGGGTGATGTGACGCAGACCGACCTGCCAGCCGGCAAGCTGTCGGGACTGCGCCATGTGCTCGACGTGCTGCGCGGTGTGCAGGGTGTGGGATTCCAGTTCTTCGAGGCTCGCGACGTCGTGCGCCACCCCCTCGTGCAGCGCATCGTGCAAGCGTACGAAGCACGCGAAGGCTCCTCCACATGAACGTACGCTCCCGTCCCGCGCTGCGCGTGCGTCCGCCGCTACGCGTGGAAGTTCGCAGCAGTCTTCGTGGCAAAGTGCCCTCGGCTGCGCGGATCGCCCGCTGGGCACGTGCCGCCACCGGTGCTCGCGGTCAGGGCGCCGAACTCGCCGTACGCATCGTCGGCACGACCGAGGGTCGCAAACTCAACCTGCTTTGGCGCGGCCGCGACTATCCGACCAACGTGTTGTCTTTTCCGGTCCCGCGAGTCGGTCGTTCCGCCGCGACGCGACCGCTCGGTGACATCGTGCTGTGCGCGCCGGTGATCGAGCGCGAAGCGCGAAAGCAGCACAAGCGTAGCGATGCGCACTGGGCCCACATGGTGGTGCACGGATGCTTGCACTTGCTTGGGCTCGATCACGAAGGTGAGGCTGACGCGCGGCGCATGGAGCGACGCGAGCGGCGAATCCTGGCGGGCTTCGGCATCGCCGACCCCTATCTCGAGACCACGGAGTCTGCATGACCAATCCGCGTTACAGTTCCATGAGCTGGATGCGCAAACTCGGCCGCGCCTTGTCGGGCGAGGCGGAGGACCGCGAAGATCTCGTGCAGCAGATGCGTCAGGCGCTTGAGCGCGGTCTGATCGATTCTGATGCATTGCAGATGATGGAAGGCGTACTTGGCGTCGCCGATCTGCAGGTGCGCGACATTATGATTCCGCGATCGCAGATGGTGACGGTGCGCCGTGACGATCCGCCGGAGAAGTTGTTGCCGGTGATCGTCGAATCGGGGCATTCGCGGTTTCCCGTTGTAGACGACGATCGCGACGATATCGTCGGCATCCTGCTCGCCAAAGACGTGCTGCGCTACGTGGCCACGGGGCGCCTCGCGGATTTCGATATCCGTGAATGCATGCGGCCGGCCGTGGTGGTGCCCGAGTCGAAGCGCGTCAACGTGCTCCTCAAGGAATTCCGGCGTAATCGCAATCACATGGCGATCGTGGTCGACGAGTACGGCGGCGTATCGGGCGTCGTGACTATCGAAGATGCGATCGAGCAGATCGTCGGCGACATCGACGACGAGTTCGACGTCGAGGACGATCAAAATATCCGCAAGGAGGCCGAGCGCCAGTTTCTGGTCCGCGGTGCAACGCCGATCGCCGAGTTCAACGAGTACTTCGGTGTCGAGTTGGCGGACGACGAATTCGACACGGTTGCCGGTCTCGTCATGAAGCAACTCGGTCATTTGCCGCGCCGCGGCGAGACCTTGATGATCGGCGACATCGAGATCCGTGTCCTGCGGGCCGACCGTCGGCGAGTGGAGGCACTGAAAGTGCTGCCTCCGCGGGACGTGCTGCCCCTGGAAGAGCGCGCAGCGGACTGACCCGCTGCACCGCATGTCACCCGAGTCGTTGCTGCGCGGTGAAAGTGCTGCAGGCCCGCTGATCGCCGGGGTCGCAGGGGCCTCGCTCGCAATCGCTTTCGCGCCCTTCGGGCTCTGGCCGCTGGCGCTGCTCGCGCCTGCGGTGCTTTTCGCCTTGTGGGAAGACTGCACGCCGCGCCGTGCGGGCTGGGTTGGTTTCTGTTTCGGAATCGGCGCTTTCGCCGCAGGTACCTACTGGCTCTACGTCAGCATCCACGGCTTCGGCAAAGCGCCCGTCTGGCTTGCGCTCGGTTTGATGGCGGCACTCGTCGCTTTGATGGCTCTGTACTGCGCGGTGCTCGGCTACGTGGCCACGCGCTGGCTGCCGGCGCGTGGCGCACTGCGTTGGTGGGTCGGATTGCCGGCGATGTGGGTGCTGCTCGAATGGGTGCGCGGTTGGATGCTCTCAGGCTTTGGCTGGCTGTCGCTCGGTTACTCGCAGACCGATACCTGGCTCGCGGGCTTCGCTCCGCTCGGCGGGATCCATCTCGTCTCGGCGATCCTGCTGCTGATGGCGGGCGCCCTCGTCGCCTTGTGGCACGGGACCGCGCGAGAGCGTTGGGTCGCAGCCCTACTGCTCGTGTTGCCCTGGCCCATAGGGGCTGCGCTCGATCGTCTCGAGTGGACCGAGTCAGCCGGATCGCCCGTCGGCGTTGCGATCGTGCAGGGGGCGATTCCGCAGGATCAGAAATGGCTAGACTCCAATCGCGACACGACGCTGCGTCGGTATCGGGATCTGACCTTGCAGGTGCTCGGCACTCCGCTTGTGGTCTGGCCGGAAGCCGCGGCGCCTGATCTCGCCAACAATATCGTGCCGTACCTGCGTGATCTCGCGCGCGCGGCGGAGGCGCAGCGCTCGGCTTTGCTGCTTGGGCTCATCCGTGCGGAGCCCGTGGCTGCAGGCGAAGCGAAGGATGCCGCAGATCTCGATGAGCCCGCCTATTTCAATTCGCTGCTGGCTTTCGGCGACGAGGTGACCTGGTACGACAAGCATCATCTCGTGCCTTTTGGCGAATTTTTTCCGGTTCCAAAGGCCGTTCGACGCTGGTTGCGTCTGATGAGCCTGCCGTACTCGGATTTCACGCGCGGCGCTGCGGTGCAGCCGCCGCTGCAGCTCGCGGGCCTCAAGCTGTCGGCCAGCATCTGCTACGAGGATGCCTATCCAGTGACGCAGCGGGTCACGGTGTTGGCCTCGACGGCGCTCGTCAACGTCACCAACGATGCCTGGTTCGGTCGCTCGACGGCGCGCTATCAGCACCTGCAGATCTCACGCATGCGTGCGATCGAAGCGAGGCGGTTCATGGTGCGCGCCGCCAACGATGGCGTGTCGGCGGTGATCGACCCGCAGGGCCGCATCGTCGCGCAGGCGCCCGAGTACGAGGCTGCGGTGCTGCGGGCGCAGATCACGCCGCGCAGTGGTTCGACGCCCTATCTGCAAACGGGCAACGTGCCAATTTTGTTGCTCGCCGCGGCGGGTCTATTGTTCTCGCTGTGGTCGGCGTACCGCCATCGCGAGCGAATTTTGTGAACTTCCCCACATCGGTTCGGTCTAGGAGAGCGTGTTCATGCACTGGGTAATCACCATGTCACGACGTCCTTTCGTCCGTCGCACTCTGGCGGCGGTGCTGTCCCTGCTCGTTTTTACGGCTTGCCAACCGCGCGCCTCGGATGCGGCCGATGCGCCCATCGCCGCCGCGGGCCTTGCCCAAATCGGCGCAGCGCCGGTCGCTGCTGCAGCAGCGCCGCTGGGCGGTGTGGTGTTGCCGGATTTTGCCGCGCTCGTGCAACAGCACGGTCCGGCGGTGGTCAATATTTCCACCAAGGGCAAGCGCGTACGCCTGACGGGCCCGGGCATGTCGCCCAACGATCCGTTCTACGAGTTTTTCCGGCGCTTCGGTGCACCGGGCGGTGGGCGCGGCGTCCCGGGTATGCCGGGCGAAGGCGAGGAGAGCTTTCGTCGGCCGGGTGGCGAGGGTTCCGGATTCATCGTCAGCAGCGATGGTTACGTTCTCACCAACGCGCACGTGGTCGACGAGGCCGAGGAAGTCACCGTCAAGCTGACCGATCGTCGCGAGTTCAAGGCCAAGCTCGTCGGCCTCGACAAGCCCACGGATGTGGCCGTGCTCAAGATCGACGCGCAGTCTTTACCCGTAGTTCGCCTCGGTGATCCAAAGAAATTGCGCCCGGGCGAGTGGGTGATCGCCATCGGTTCGCCCTTCGGCTTCGACAACAGCGTGACCGCGGGCATCGTCAGTGCGACGGCGCGCGGCCTGCAGGATGCGGAGTCGAACTACGTGAACTTCATCCAGACGGACGTGGCCGTGAACCCGGGCAATTCAGGTGGGCCGCTGTTTAATCTCTTGGGCGAAGTCGTCGGCATCAACTCGCAGATCTACAGCCGCTCAGGCGGCTACATGGGCATTTCTTTCGCCATCCCGATCGATCTGGCCGCCAACGTCCGTGACCAGATCATCGCCAAGGGTCGCGTGAGTCGCGGCAAGATCGGCGTGCAGATCCAGCCGGTCGATGCGGCGCTCGCCGAGAGCTTCGGTCTCGATCGGCCGCGTGGCGCGTTGGTGGGCGGTGTCGAGGCGGGCGGGCCTGCAGCCAAGGCCGGCATTCGCCAAGGCGACATCATCCTCTCGGCCAATGGCACGGTGATCGAGCGTTCCGAGCAGTTGCCGACCATCATCGGAGTGATCCGGCCGGGCACGGAAGCGAATCTCGAGGTGTGGCGTGATGGCGCGGCGCGCAAGCTCAGCGTGCGGGTGGCGGAACTGCAGGCGGAGCCCGTCGTTGCCGCCAACGATGAGCCGACGCCCGAACGGTCACCGGATCGACTGGGGCTCGTGGTGCGCGAATTGACCGCTGACGAGCGCAGTCAGGGCTTCGGTCCGCCGCGCAATCGGCAGCGAGATCCCGAAGTCGCGGTGCCCGAGGGTCTGCTCGTCGAGCGGGCAACGGGTCCCGCAGCCGATGCGGGGCTCGCACGCGGTGACATCGTGGTCAGCGTCAATGGCAGCCCCGTCAAGACAATCAAAGATTTCCGTGAGCGCGTCTCACGTGCGGGAAAGACGGTGGCGCTATTGATCAATCGCGGTGGCAATACGCTGTTTGTGGCCGTTCGCACTACGAGCTGAGCGCACCACGAGCTGAGGGTGCCACGAGCCGACTGGTCTGCTCACTCAGCATAGGGTGACGGGCTGTGGCAACGCGCTCAGCTTGCCGCGGTCAGTGTCAGGCGGCGGTATGCAGGGCGGGCACGGTGGATCAGCCATGCGGCGAGGGGCGCGGCGACGGCGGCCACGGCCGTCACGCCATCGCCGATGCGCTGCTCGTCTTGCAGCACCACGTCGGAGACGAACGAGGCAGCGCTTGAGCCAAGACCGATACCGAGCAGATTGATCACCAGCAGGTAGATCGCCGAGGTTCGTGCGCGAAATCGGTTGGGCGTGACCATCTGCAGCGCTGCCGAGGCGGCGCCGAAGGGAAAGCTGGTGACGAATAGCAAGGGCGCGAGCAGGGCGATTGCGAGCGTCGCATCGCGCAGCTGAAACGCAGCGATCACGAGCGGTCCAAGCGCTAGCGCGCCGTACAGGACGACCTGTAGTTCGGCATCCGCGCGGCCGGCTGAACGCCAGCGGTCGGCGAGCACGCCCCCCGCGAGAATGCCGAGTGAACCAGCAACGAACATGATCGGTCCGTAGCTGAAAGCCACCTGCAAGGGCGACAGTTCGTGCACACGCAGCAGGTGGGCTGGAATCCAAAAGGCGACCGCGTTGAAGGTCAGCGTCAGCATCGACACGCCGAAAATGAGGTTGGCGTAAAACCCGGCATGCTCGCGGATGCGCCGCCACACGTCGGCGTAGCGAACACCCGTCGTTGAGGCGGCTGCCTCGCGGCGCGCGGGTTCCCGCACGGTCAAAAGCCATAGCGAGACCAGCATCCCGGGTGGTCCCAGAATGAGGAACGCGACCTGCCAGCCGCGCACCTCGCCGATCACCGCCCAGTGCATCACGGGCATGCTGCCCACGGCCTGCACCACGAGCCCGGTGACCATGATGGCCACACCGATGCCGAAATAGATGCCCATCGAAAAAAGACCCAACGCACGGCCACGACGCGCAGGGGGGACGTAGTCCGCGATCATCGAATAGGCCGCTGGCGCGAGCGTGGCTTCGCCCACACCCACGCCGACGCGAGCCACGAAGAGTCCTGCATAGCTCGTGACTCGCCCGCAGACTGCCGTCATCAGCGACCAAAGAAACACGCCGGCCGCTGCAAGATTGCGACGATTACCGCGATCGGCCCATTGACCGACCGGCCATATACCGAGCACGGTGAAGCAGACGGCGAAGGCGAGCCCGTTGAGCAGACTGAGCTCGAAGTCCGTGACGCCGAGATCCGCCTTGATTGGGCCAACCAGCATGGCGAGGATCTGTCGGTCGATGTACGAGAATATGTACGCGACCATCAGCACGAGTACGGCGCGCCGGGCTTCATGCTCGGGCGGCCAGGGCGGCGTCGCAGCACTCATCGGCAGGACTCAGTAGTTCGGCTGCTGCGGCAGCGGCTGACCGTAGGGCGCGAGTTCAGGCGGCAGGACAGGTCGATGGGGCGGATCCCAACTGAAGGGCTTCTTTACCGTGTCAAAGGTGTTGACCAGCGGGCCGTTGACCGTTCGCACGAACAGGTTGTAGCCCGTGTCCGTCCCCGCAGGTCCGTGGTAGACGTTCTCGCGCCACCAGCAGTAACCGCCCCGTTGCATGCGTCCGAGATCGCCCCAGACGTAGTCGCCCTCGAGCGTGTAAAGCTCCTCGACCATCGGGTGGGTCCATTGTGGCTTGGCCATGCCGGGCGGCACCCGATGAGGCGGCGAGCAATACAGGAAAGAGGTTTCGCCCGTGTAAGGGTCGGTGCGCAGCGGTTTGATGGCAACACCACGGGCCAGCTGCGGATCGACAAGCCCGGGATCCCACTCCATGGCGAGCGGATTGACGTACTCGACGAGTAGGCGCTCGTCGAAGCTCGCAGGGCTGCGGGTCTGCTGCGTGCTGGAAGCGTCCTGCGCGCTGGAAGCGTGCTGCGAGCCTGCGGCGTGCTGCAGATTCGGTGCGCCATAAAACAAATCGAGCAGAACGCAGCCGTGGCGACTGCTCGCCCGTTCACGCAGATATCCAGCGGGCAAGAACGCGTAGGTGTGCTTTTCATAGAGCCGGCCGTTGATTTCGAGCGCGCCGTCGAGCACCAGAAACTCTTCGTGGCAGTCGAGGCGCTCGGAAACGCTGCGCTGCCAGCCTGCCGGATAACGCACGATGCAGGAGGCGCTGTCGTCGGTGTCGTCACGGCTCAGCGTCTTGCAGTCGACGTCGGCTCGCGCGTTGCCGTGCAGACCGCGCGACCAGGGGATCATCTGCGCTTGGACGAACATGATGTGTGGGCGGGCCATGCGGACGCGAACCTCCGAAGTAGCAGCGATCGGGCGCATCGTCGCCCCGAACCGATGCAGCGTAGCCTAGCGTGTTTCGTTACGCTTGCCGCATGCCCGCATTGCAGCTTGACCACATCGGCTTTCTCACCGCTTCGCTGGAGCACTCCATCGCCGCCTGGCGCCGGCTCGGCTTCAGTGTCACCTCCCCGCGGGTGCTGTGGCAGACCGCGGGCGCTGAGACTGTGCCGCGATCGCTCGGCCAGTCGAGCGCACACGTGATGTTCAATCGTACGTATCTCGAGATCACTGCGATCAATGACGCGGATCCTGCGCATCATCTAGCGCCCTGGCGCAGGGCCGTCGAGGCACCCGCCATCCTCGCCCTGGCAGCGGCCGAGCCTGTGACCGTACAGCAGGGTTTACGCGCGGCGGGTCATGCGGTGTCGGCTCCGGGTGTGGCCTTGAGACAAATCGAGTACGGGGCGCATCGCGGCGAGGCGCGGTTCGAGTGGTTCATGTGGCAGCGCCACGAATCGCCCGAGTGGCTGGTCTGTGTCCTGCGGCATTTGACGCCTGAACTGGTGTTCCAGTCGGCCGTGCAGGAACACGCCAACGGGGCGCTGGAGCTGAGCGAGGTGTATCAGTCGGTTGGGGCTGCGCCCTCGGCGGGGTTGCGCTTCGCCAGCGCAGCGGACGGGGTGCGGTTGCTGAGCGAGGGCGAGTTCGACAAATGGCTTGAGCTCGATAGGTCTGCCGCCGCGGTGCACGCGGCAAGTACGGCGCGCGTTGCGCTACGCGTGGTGGTACGCGACGTTGCGGCGGCCGGCGTTTGTCTGCAGTCCGCAGGCGTGGACTGGGCGCAGACGGCGCAGGGCCTGCGCATCGCCCCCGAAGATGCGGGGGGTGCTTGGCTGCTCCTGTCTGCCGCCTAGGGGTCGTGTACCATCCGCAACTCGCGCCGAAGGTTACCCTGAGTATCAGACATGGATGAACGTTACGATCCGGCCGTTGTAGAGCGGTCGGCCCAGCAGTACTGGAACAACCAACGCAGTTTCGCTGCGCGCGAGACCGCGTCGAGTCGCGGCAAGTTCTACTGCCTATCGATGTTCCCGTACCCGTCGGGTCGCCTGCACATGGGGCACGTGCGCAATTACACGATCGGTGACGTGCTGTCGCGCTTCGCGCGCATGCAGGGTCTGAACGTCCTGCAGCCGATGGGCTGGGACGCCTTCGGGTTGCCGGCCGAGAACGCGGCGATGGCCAACGGCGTGGCGCCAGCCCAGTGGACGCGGGACAACATCGCGTACATGAAAAAGCAGTTGCAGTCGCTCGGTTTTGCGATCGATTGGGATCGCGAAATCGCCACCTGCGACCCTTCCTACTATCGCTGGAACCAATGGTTCTTCTTGCGCATGCGCGAGAAGGGCATCGCCTATAAGAAAACCGGAGTGGTGAACTGGGATCCGATTGATCAGACGGTGCTCGCCAACGAGCAGGTGATCGACGGGCGGGGCTGGCGCACGGGCGCGCTCGTCGAGAAGCGCGAAATCCCGATGTACTACCTCAACATCACCGCCTACGCCGACGAACTGCTCGGGGACCTCGCCACGCTCGAGGGCTGGCCTGAGCGCGTGAAGACCATGCAGGCGAACTGGATCGGTCGCAGCGAGGGCGCCGAAGTCTCGTTCCCGTATGCGGATAACACCCGTACGCTGCTTGGAACCGATGGCGCACTCAAAGTGTTCACGACGCGCGTCGACACGTTGTTCGGCGTGACTTTCATGGCGATCGCGGCGGAGCATCCGTTGGCCCTGGCCGCGGGAGCGCGCGATCCGGCGCTGCAGGCGTTCATCGACGAGTGTCGTCGTGGCAGCACCATGGAGGCGGACGTCGCCACCATGGAGAAGAAGGGACGCCCAACGGGTCTGCACGTGCGGCATCCCTTCACCGGTGCGCCCATCGAAGTGTGGGTCGCCAACTACGTGCTGATGGGGTACGGCGAGGGCGCCGTGATGGGTGTCCCTGCGCATGACGAGCGCGACTTCGCGTTCGCGTTGCAGCAGGGCATCGACATCGTCACGGTGATCAAGCCGCACGATGCCGCTTATGCCGAAGTCAGCGCGCCGTGGCAAGAGAGCTACGGTGAGCATGGCGTGCTGGTCAATTCGGGCGAATTTTCGGGCCTCGATTTCACGGCCGCGGTAGATGCGCTGTGCGCCGGTCTCGAGCAACGCGGGCTCGGTCGCAAGCGGATCCAGTTCCGTTTGCGCGACTGGGGCATTTCTCGACAGCGTTACTGGGGATGCCCGATTCCGCTCATCCATTGCGAGCACTGCGGCGAAGTCCCGGTGCCGGACTCGCAGTTGCCGGTGGTGCTGCCCGAGGATCTGGTGCCGGATGGCAGCGGCAATCCGCTCGGCAAGACGCCGGCATTTTGGAAGGTGGACTGCCCCACCTGCGGACGTCCCGCACGCCGCGAGACCGACACGATGGACACCTTCGTCGACTCGTCGTGGTACTTCCTGCGCTATGCCTGCGCGGACAACGCCTCGGCTATGGTGGACGAGCGAGTCAAGTACTGGCTGCCGGTCGATCAATACATCGGCGGCATCGAGCACGCGATCCTGCATCTGCTGTACTCGCGGTTCTGGACCAAGGTCATGCGTGACCTTGCGCTCGTCGACATTCGAGAGCCCTTCGCGAACCTGCTCACGCAGGGCATGGTGCTCAACCACATCTACTGGCAGCAGCCGGCGGAAGGTCGGCGCAGCTACTACAACCCTCTCGATGTGGACGAGGAACTCGTCGATGGCGTGACGCGTTTTTTCGTCACCCGCGATGACGGTTCGCGGCTCGAGGTGCAGCACGACGGTTTGGGCACGATGTCCAAATCGAAGAACAACGGCGTCGACCCGCAGGGTCTCGTGGAAAAGTACGGCGCTGACACGGCGCGGCTCTTCATGATGTTCACGGCGCCGCCGGAGCAATCGCTCGAGTGGTCCGACGAGGGCGTGCAGGGCGCGTACCGGTTCATTCGTCGACTGTGGAAGGCCGTGCACGAGCACGTCGCGGCCGGACCCTGCGAGCCTTTGGTGGTGGCGAGCTTGTCGCCGTCGCAGAAAGAGTTGCGTCGCATCGCGCATCAGACGTTGACGAAGGTCACCGACGACATCGGTCGTCGTCGCACGTTCAACACCGCCGTGGCTGCGGTGATGGAATTGCTCAATGCGATCGGTCGAAACGAGGATGGCTCCGCAGCCGCCCGTGCGGTGGTGCAGGAGGCGCTCGAGATCGCGACGATCGCGCTCTCGCCGATCATTCCCCATGTCACGCATGCGCTGTGGCACGAACTCGGTCACGCGACGGCGCTGATCGATGAGCCCTGGCCGGTGGCCGATACGGCAGCACTCGTCCGCGACACCATCAAACTCGCTGTGCAGGTCAACGGCAAACTGCGCGGGGAAATCCAGGTGGCTGCGGACGCCGATGAGGCCTCGATCAAGGCGGCGGCCCTGGCCGAGGAGTCGGTGCGACGCTTCGTGGGTGACGCGACGCCCAAGAAAATCATTGTGGTGCCGCGCAAGCTCGTCAACGTGGTGGTGTGATGCATCGTCTGCTGCGCCTGTCGCTGCCGCTCGTGCTGCTGGCCGCGTCCGGCTGCGGCTTCAGGTTGCAGGGCGAGACGTCGTTACCGCCCGTGCTCGCCGCGCTGCGGGTGCAGACCGCCGATTCGCAGACCGATTTCGCGCAGGCTCTCGAGCGCGCGCTGCAGCGCGCCGGGGTAGGCATCGTGCAGGGCGGGGGGGGGGACACCGTGCAGGGCGGCGCGACGGCACCGACGGGCGAAGCGGCGGTGCTGCGCATCGAGCGTGACGAGTTGCTCGAGCGGGTCGCCTCCGTCTCGGCACGCAACGTGCCGCGCGAGTACGAACTCACGTACGTCGTCCGTTATTCGCTCTCTCTTGGTGGGCAGACGCGGATCGATGCCGAAGAGGTCTCCGTGTCGCGTGATTTCACGTTCGACGAGACGGCTGCACTTGCCAAGGATCGCGAACGCGACCTGCTGCGCGAAGCGCTGGCGCGCGAGCTCTCCGGCGTCGTGCTGGCGCGGCTTGCGAGCGTGCGCTGAGTCGCGAACGCAGGGCATGCCAGCGCCGGCGGAGCAGTCTGACTCGGTGATCCGCCTCGGGCCGGACGCGCAGCTGTGTGCCCGCCTCGAATCCTTGCTCGAACGCTACGGCCTGTGCCTGCAGTGGGTGGCAGCGGAGCAGTCCATCCCCGGGTCCTATTGGGGCGAGAGCGAGGCCGGTCTACAGGGTGCAGCGTTGCTCGTTCGCGCCGACACGCCGCTGCATTCGGCCTTGCACGAGGCGGCGCACTTCGTCTGCATGAGCCCCGCACGGCGCAGTGGACTCGATCGCGATGCGGGTGGGGATGACCCCGAAGAAAACGCCGTGTGTTACTTGCAGATCCTCTGGGCCGAGCGGCTTGCAGTGCCGCAGGAACGGCTGATGGCGGATATGGATGCCTGGGGCTACAGCTTCCGGCTGGGCTCGGCGGCGCGCTGGTTCGCGGACGACGCCGCCGACGCCTGCGCGTGGCTGCAACGGCACGGGATCATCGACGCGCAGCAACGCCCGAGCGGTCGCCGACGTGAGGCTTAGCGCGAGGCGTACCGGTCGGTTGCGGCGACCAATTCGCTGACGATGCCGGGCTCGAAGGCCGAATGGCCTGCATCGATCACGATGCGCAAGTCTGCCTCAGGCCAGGCGCGGTGCAGATCCCAGGCGCTTTTCATTGGGCAGACCACATCGTAACGGCCCTGCACGATCGTGCAGGGCAGGTGGCGGATGCGCGGCACGTCATCGAGCAGTTGCGAGGGCGTGCGCAGAAAACCCCCGTTGATGAAGTAGTGGCACTCGATGCGTGCGAAAGCCTCGGCAAAGGCGCCCTCGTCGAACTTCGCCAGATCCTGCGTGTTGACGCGCAAGTAGCTCGTTGCACCTTCCCAGATCGACCAGGCGCGCGCGGCCTCGGCGCGCACCGCGGGATCGGGGCTCGTCAGTCGCTCGTAATAGGCGCGCATCAGATCGCCGCGCTCGGCGGGCGGAATCGGTTTCAGATACTCCTCGTAGAGATCCGGGAAGAGTGCGCCCGCGCCGTCGGCCGTTTCATAGAACCAGCGGAATTCCCAGGGGCGCACGAGGAAGATGCCCCGCAGCACGAGCTCGGTGACTCGCTCGGGATGGGTTTGCGCGTACGCGAGTGCGAGTGTCGAACCCCAGGAGCCGCCGAAGACCTGCCAGCGTTCGATGCCGAGGTGCTCGCGCAAGCGCTCGATGTCGGCGACGAGGTGCCAGGTCGTGTTATCGACGAGACTCGCATGCGGTCGGCTGCGGCCACAGCCGCGCTGATCGAACAGCACGATGCGATAGCGGGCGGGATCAAAAAACCGCCGCATGCGTGCATCCGTGCCGCCGCCCGGCCCGCCATGCAGGAACACCACCGGCTTGCCGACAGGGTTGCCGCTCTCCTCCCAGTACATCTCGTGCAGATCGGACACACGCAACCAGCCTGAGCGGTGGGTGTCGATCGGCGGATACAGTCCACGCGCTGCGTCGGTCATGGCGGCGTCCTCAGCGACAGATCATCGGGCCGAGCGGTGCGCCGCCGACCAGATGCACATGCAGGTGGTACACCTCCTGACCGCCGTGCCGGTTGCAGTTGATGATCAGGCGGTATCCGTCTTCGGCAATGCCTTCGCGACGTGCCAGATCACGTGCGACCGTGAACATATGACCGACGAGGGCCTCATCGGTGTCCTCGATGTCGTTAGCGGTCGGGATCGCCTTGTTAGGCACGATCAACACATGCACGGGTGCACGGGGCTGGATGTCGCGAAACGCCGTGACACGATCATCCTGGTGGACGATGTCGCCCGGTATTTCGCGCGCGATGATGCGTTCGAACAGCGTGGGCATGACGAGCCTCAGTACTTGTAGATTTCGACCTTGCTGGCGTCGAGCTGATAGGCCGACGCGCCGAGCCGCGTCGCTTTACGCGAGACCTTCATGCGACCGGTGATCCAGTAGGCCTCGTAGATCGAATCGAGGGCGATGCCCTTGTTCATGCGTACGTAGACGATCTGGTTCGGTGGCGGCGGTGGCACGTGAATGCAGGCGCCGAAGTACGGCACCAGAAAAAACTCGGTGACGAGTCCATCCTTGCCGACATCGAGCGGCACGATGAACCCCGGGATCTTGAGGTTGCTGCCATCGAGCGCCTGGTTGACGGAAAAATCCATGACCTGCTGCGCGGCCATGCCGCCTTCGCCGAGGTAGTCGTGTGCTGCAGGCGGGGGGGCACCCATGAACTTCGATCGTGCATCGGGTGGGATCAGCTCGTCCCAGTCGATTTCCTTGATGGCACCGGCGGCGGCCGGCTTGGACGCTTGCGCAGGAACGGGCGTGCCGACCTTCGGAGGTGTGATGCCCTGCGCTACGGCGACGCTGATGCCAAGCAGCAGGACGGCTAGATACGCGGGACGAAAGGCGTTGCGAGTCATGTCATACCCTGATGGTGAGTCCGTCGCTCAACGTGTTGCGATAGGCCCGCCAGGCCGGTACGGCGCCCATAAGGAGGGCGGCGAACACGATCGAGACGAGCAGGCCGACATCGTAGCCGGTGAGACCACCGGGATCGAGAAAGATTCCAAACCGGTTCTCGAGCACGGGCTTCGCTGCGTACAGCAGACCGTAGCAGAGGGCGACGCCGGTCAGCACGCCGGCGCTCGCCAGCAGCCCCGCCTCGGCGACCAACATAGAGAACACGTGCCGTGGTTGGGCGCCCACCGAGCGAAGGATGGCCATCTCTCGTCGACGCTCGTTCAGGCTCGTAAGGATGGCGGTCAGCATGCCGAGCAGCCCGGCCAGCACCACGAATGCGGCAACAATCATCAAGGCGGTGTCTGCGATGCCGACCAGATTCCACAGCTGCGTCAGTGCTACGCCCGGGATGATGGCGAGCAGGGGCTCGAGACGGTATTCGTTGATGGCGCGTTGCATGGTGAAGGTCATCACCTTGGTGCGCATGCCGACCATGAAGGCGGTGATCGATTCGGGAGTCAGATCCTGAGCGCGAGCCTCTTCGGCGCTGATGCGACCTGCGCCCTGGGCCTGCATGCCGCTGTCCCAGTCGAGATGAATGGCGGTGATGGCCTCTAGGCTCACGTGCACCGTGCGATCGATCGGTGTGCCGGTGCGCTCGAGAATGCCGGTGATACGGAAAGGCTTATCCTCGTGATGCGCGAAACTCACATTGCCCAGGCCATGGGAGATCACCACCTTGTCGCCCTGCTTGTAGCCGAGCTGCCGGGCCACGTCAGCGCCGATCACGGCGTCGTAAAGATCAGCGAAGCGCTGCCCGGAAGCAAAACGAATCGAGCGATCACCAGCGAACCGATAGTGTTCGAAATAATCGTTGTTGGTCCCCATCACACGAAACCCACGGTGCGAGTCACCCAGTGAAATGGGGATCGTCCAGGCGACGTCCGGATGGTTGGCGATCTTCTGGTAACTCGCCCAGCTGACGTTGGCCGTCGCATCGCCGACGCGAAATACGGAGTAGAGCAGCAGGTTGAGTTGTCCGGAGCGGGCCCCGACGATGAGATCGACGCCCGACACGGTGTTCGCGAAACCGTCGCGCGCTGCCGTGCGCATCTTCTGCACGCCGAGCAGCAGCGCCACGCTGATGGCGATGGCGCTGATGGTGAGCAGTGCCGTGGTGCGACGGTTACGCAGCGAGCGCAGCGCCAGCATCAGGCAGCCTCCGCATCGCTGCGTTGCAATTCATCGAGCGAGATCACCCGATCGAACAGAGCGCCGAGTGATGTGTCGTGGCTCACAAACAGTAGCGTGGTGCCGCGCTTGGCGCACTCGGCCATGACGAGTTGCAGGAAGTCCTCGCGCGAATCGTGATCGAGCGCCGAGGTAGGCTCGTCGGCGATGAGGATCTCGGGGCTGCCGAGCAGTGCCCGCGCCGCGGCGACCCGCTGTTGCTGGCCGATGGAGAGCTCGTTGACCGGACTCGCGAGCAGGGCGGGATCTGCGAGGCCGAGCTCGGTAAGTAGACGGCGGGCTTCGGCGCGCACGTCGCCGCCCTCGATGCGTTGGCGACGCGCCCGTGAGAAACGCGTGGGTAGTGCGACATTGTCGAGCACGTCGAGGTAGGGCAGCAGATTGAACATCTGGAAAATGAAACCTAGGTGATCGCCGCGGAAGCGATCGCGGGTACCCGCGCCGAGCCCGGCGAGGTCTGTGCCGAGCAGGCGAACATGGCCGCGCTGCGCCGTCAGCACTCCACCGATCAAGCCGAGCAGCGTGCTCTTGCCGCTACCGCTCGGTCCGCGCAGGAACACTCGTTCGCCGCGGGCGATGCGGAAATGTTTGATCTGCAGCAGCACCGGCTTGCCGGGCCAGGCGTACTGCAGGTCTTGGACTTCGATGGCTGGAGCGCGAGTGTCGTCCATGGCGCAAGTCTAGCTGAAGCGGCGCGCGGGCTAGTCGACCCCCGATCCCTGGCCGACGCCCGATCCGAGATCGATTCGGCGCAAGTCTTCGCGGGAATCGATCAGCGCAGCGCGACGCGACCCGGGTTGCCGTCGAGATCGAGCTGCTTTTGCACGCTGCCGTTGAGCAGGTTGAACTCCACCTTCTCGACACCCTTCAGGCGGCGCAACGCCCACAGTTCCACCCAGGCGAGTGCGGTCGGCTGGTCGCATCGATAAAGGTAACTCGCTCGATAGTCGGGGTGCTTGGCCGTGCTTGCAGGTGGCGTGTAGGTCACGCTCTGCAGGCGGCAGAGGGCCGTCGTCGGCACGCCGATGATGCCCGCGCCGCTCTTCAGCCACGTGTTCGCCTCACTGACGACGCGCTGCTCCTCGGGCGAGCGCGCGGCGCGTTCGAAGCCGACCACGTGAAGGGCGGGTGAGTTCAGTTCAACGGCGAGCGAGTTGCCTTCGAGAGCCACGTTGATCGTCACTTCGCCGTGCACGTGTTTGCCCTGCTCGAGCGAGTCGCCCTCATGCGAATGATCATGCTCGTGATCATGCTCGCGCGCGGCGGGCTTCGCCGTCGAGGTCTGTGCGATGGCGGGGGTAGAGAGCAGACTGGACGACACCGCCGTGAACGACAGCGCGATCAGTGACAGGACGAGCCGGGGCGGGCACCAACGCAGGGTCATACAGTGTTCTCCTCTCAGAACGTCCGTTTCAGAAGGTCCATCGCACGCCCGCGCTGACGGCTCGGCCGGCGAGCGGGGCGTAGTCCTTGAGGGCCGAAGTATGACGGCGGGCCTCTTCATCCAAAAGATTACTGCCCCGCACGAACAAAAGCACTTCCCGACCGGCCAAGGTCGGCCGCAGACTCAGATCGACATTGACCATGGTGTAGCCCGCGGTGCTGCGTTCATCGTCAGCGACGCGCGTCTGGTCGTCGTGCCAGATGGCACCGAGGCCGATGCGCATCCGCCTGCTGTCGAGCGAGAGTTCGGCGCCTAGGCGATGCGGTGGGATAAAAGGCAGCGGCTCGCCGGCGGCATCTTCAGCGCGGACGAGATCGCCGAACACACGCAGCCCCAGTGCGCCGACGCCCGTCTGCAGCCATTGCGGGCGACTCCACTCGACTTCGACGCCCGTGAAGCGGGCATCGCCTGCGACGTAGCGGATCAGGGGCAACCCTTCGGTATCGAGCTCCTCTGGGATCGCGCTCGGCTTGGCGTAGATGTAGCGGTTGTAGTCCGTCAGGAACAGGTTGAGGGACGCGGAGGCCTCGCTGGTGCTCCAGCGCAGACCGAGATCGACGCTGCGCCCCGTCTCGGTGCCGAGTGAGTCATCACCGATCTCGTAGCGCTGGACCGCCAGATGCGGACCGTCGGCATACAGTTCGGTCGCCGTCGGGTGACGTTCGGTCGAGGCCATTTGCAGGCTGAAGTTCAGATCCTCGCGCGCAGCCCACACGGCACCGAGCGATCCGCTCAGCGAGTCGGCTGAGTAATCGAGGACCGTTTGGTACTCGTAGCGTGCGCCGGCCTCGAGGGTGAGTGCGCCGAACTCGCGTTCCTGGAACAGGAACAGCCCGGAGTTGCGTGTCACGGACGGCGGTAGGAAGGCCTCCTCGCCTTCGGCGTCGAAGTCGAGCTTGCGCACTTGCATGCCCCACGCCCCACGCGAGCCGTTCGCAGCGCCGAGTGCATCGCCGTGCTCCGCCGTCAGTCGCAGTTCGGTCCCGAGTTGCGCGTAGCGCGTACCGATATCGCCGCTCGGCTCGAGTTCGAGGTGCTCGTAGTCGTTGCGCGAGGCGCGCAGGCGCAGCATACGTATGCCGCCGCTCGAGGGTTGCCACTGGCCGCTGAAGTCATCGCGACGTTGGCTCATGCTCAGGCGAATGTCCGGCGGTTCGCCCGCTTCCTCGCCGAGTCCCGGCAAGCCGTACTCGCTGTCGTAGCGACTTGAGGAGAGGCCGAACGCGTGGCGCTCACCCACCCAAGCGAGACCGGCGCCGGCGCCATCGGCTTCGCCCGCAGAGTTCACGAGCCTGCCGCGGCTCAGATCGACGGGTTCACCCGCAGCCACGGCGTCGGCGCGCGCCGCGCTCGACCAGGCAAAGCCTGGAATGTGCAGATCCTCGCTGCGTTGCCGATGTGCGTCGGCATGGAATTGCAGATGCTCGCCGAGACGGACAGCGATGTGGCCACCCACGGAGCGCTCCTCGGCGGCAGTGCCCGCGCGCATCTCGAGGGCGCCACGCAGCGTCTGCTCGATGCGCTCGAGTGGGATTCGGGGCGTGACGACATTGATCGCACCGGCCGCAGCCGCGTTACCGAACATCAGCGCGGCAGGTCCGCGCACCACCTCGATGCGCTCGGCGAGCAAGGGGTCGAGCGTCACAGCGTGATCGTCCGAGAGCGCCGCCGCTTCGAGCGTATCGCCACCGTCTTGATAGGTCTGCACGCGCAGACCCCCCTGGCCGCGGATGATCGGACGGCTCGCGATCGGACCGAACGAGCTCGCCGACAAGCCCGGTTGCATCGCCAGGGTGTCGCCAAGACTCGCGCTGCGCTGTCGAACCAGCGACTCGCCGCCAAGGGAAAAGACAGGTTGAGCGGTGAGCAAGGCAGGCTTGCGCAGCGGTGTCGCCGTGATCACCACTTCCTGCAGATCCTCGGCCTTGGCCTGTGGCTCGGCGGCGAGGGCGAGGGGGGTTCCGCTCATCGTGGCGACGAGGAGCAGGCGAAGGGTGCTGTGCATCGGGAAGGCTCCGTGGGGAAAGTTATAACGTTACATGATAGTACTATATAACACTTCGGCCCTTGAAGGCCTTTACCCGGGCGCGGCGCGGCTGGCGGATAATCCGCCGCATGAAGTTGGGTCTAGACACCCTGGCGACGCACCTGCAGGGCGGTCGCGTGGCGCCTGCCTACCTCGTTTCCGGCGACGAGGCCTTGCTCGTTGGGGAGGCGGTCGATGCGCTGCGCCGGTCGGCTCGGCAGCAGGGGTACACGGAGCGCGAGGTGCACTTTCCTGAGCGTGCCGGCGATTGGGCGCAGATCGACGCCTCAGCAGGCTCCCTGTCCCTGTTTGGCGATCGGCGCATTCTCGAGGTGCGCTTTTCGGGCAAAGCCGGCAAGGAGGGTGGTGCTGTGCTGCAGCGCCTGATCGATGCCGCAGGCAGCGATACGTTACTGCTCGTCATCACGCCGCGACTCGAGCCTGCGGTGCAGAACACCGCGTGGGTCAAGCAGCTCGAGGCGCGAGGCGTGTGGTTGCCGGTGTGGGACGTGGGTCCGCGCCAACTCGAAGCGTGGCTCATGCAGCGTTGTCGCAAGGCGGGCCTTGAGCCGACGAGCGATGCGGTGGCGCTGCTGGCCACCCGTGTGGAAGGTAATTTGCTCGCCGCGCAGCAGGAGATCGAGAAGCTTGCGCTGCTGTTGCCGCCAGGCAAGGTCGATGCTGCAGCGGTGCTCGAGGCGGTGGCCCCGAGTGCGCGCTACGACGTGTTTACGCTGGGTGAGGCGGTGCTCGCCGGCGATGCCGTGCGGGCGCTACGCATTGTCGCGGGTCTGCGCGGCGAGGGCGTCGAGCCCACGCTGGTGCTGTGGTCGATCACCCGCGAGTTGCGCAATCTTTGGTTCCTGCGTCGTGGCGACGATCTATCGCGGCGCGCAGGGCCGCGCCTGCCGCCACAACAGCTGGCCGCGCTCGAGCGCGCTCGACCGCGGGCGCAGAAGCTGCCATTCGCGCGTCTCGCTTCGCGCGCGTTGCGAGCCGATCGCATGATCAAGGGTCGCCTGGCGGGTGATCCGTGGGACGAGTTGTCACTGCTGTGCGCCGAATTTTGCGGGATGCGTCCGCTGCGATGAACGCTTCGCCCATCGGCATCTTCGGCGGCACGTTCGATCCCATTCACTTCGGACATTTGCGCACGGGCTTTGAGCTGCTGCAGGTGCTGCAGCTCGGCGAGTTGCGCTGGATCCCGGCTGGTAACCCCGGCCATCGCGGCGCGCCGCTCGCCGATGCGTCGCTGCGTCTCGAGATGGTGCGCGCGGCAACCGCTGATCAGCGGGGGTTTGTAGTCGATGATCGTGAGGTCCGTCGCACGGGCGTCACCTACACGGTCGACACGCTCGGCGAATTGCGCCGCGAATTCCCACATCGCCCGCTCTGCCTGGTTCTCGGCATGGATGCCTTCCTCGGTTTCGAGTCCTGGCACCGCTGGCAGGCCGTGCTCGAGCACGCGCACCTCGTCGTTGCGCATCGGCCCGGCTGGCAGGCGCCGCAGACGGGGCCATTGGCCTCGCTGCTCGAGTCGCGCGCGGTGAAGGAGATCGCTGATTTGCACGCGACGCTCGCGGGTCGCATTCGCGTGCAGGCGGTAACCCAACTCGAGATCGCCTCGAGTGATCTGCGGGCCATCATCACCTCGGGCCGCGATCCCCGATTTCTCGTGCCTGATGCCGTCTGCGAGATCATCCGCCGGACGCAGTGCTATGCTCGATCCCAACAGAGCCGTCCCACGTAAGGCGGCCCATTTCTCCAGGAGTTGAACAACACCGCATGAAGACACCGAGCAAGTCCGTTGCCGCCAAGCCCCGAGCGAAGACCCGTCGTCCTGCCCCGAAGCGCGCTGCGCCCGCAGCCCGCAAGCCCAGCAACCTCCCCCGCGCACTGCCCATCGTCGAAGCGGCTCTTGCCGACATGAAGGCCGTGGATGTGCGCGTGATCGACGTGCGCGGTCTCAGCGATGTCGCCGATTTCATGGTGATCGCCAGCGGCACATCGGATCGGCATTTGCGTTCGGTGGCCGACCGCGTGGTGCAGATGTCGAAGGCGGCAGGCCAGCGGCCGCTGGGCGTCGAAGGCGAGCAGCAGGGCGAATGGGTGCTCGTCGATTTGCCGGACGTGATGGTGCACATCATGTTGCCGCGCACCCGCGAGTTGTATCAGCTCGAACAGTTGTGGGATGCGCCGCGCAAGGAACCGGCTACGGCGCCGCGTGCAGCCAAGCGTCGTCGCCCTGCCGCGACCTTGAGCTGACGGAAGCGACGACGGAGTGCTCAGGTCGTGCGGCTGCGCATCATCGCCGTGGGCGCGCGCCAGCCGGCTTGGGTCGATGCCGCCGTCGAGGAGTATCTCAAGCGCATCCGTGCGCCTTGGCGCTGTGAGCTGAATGTCATTGAGGCGGCGCCGCGCAGTGCCACGCGCAGCGCCGATGCGGCACGCGATAAGGAAGGCGAGAAGGTCCTCGCCGCCGTCAAGGATCGCGAGCGCCTGATCCTGCTCGACGAAACGGGCAAGAGCTTCGGCACGCGGGATCTCGCCAACCGACTCGAACGCCTCTCGCGCGAGGCACCCGATCTTGCGCTGTTGATCGGCGGCCCCGATGGTCACGCGCCTGCGGTTCGTGCACGCGCGATCGAGAGCTGGTCGCTGTCGCCGCTGACGCTGCCGCATGGACTCGCCCGAGTCATGCTCGTCGAGCAACTTTACCGGGCACAAAGTGTGCTCCTCGGCCATCCGTACCATCGCGAATGACGCTCGAATCGTTCACGCCTGTGCTCTGTCTCGCCTCGGCATCGCCGCGGCGGCGCGAGTTGTTGTGGCAGATCGGTGTGCCGCATCTCGTGCAGCCAGCCGATCTCGACGAGCGCTGCGCACCGCAGGAATCTCCTGCCGATTACGTCGCCCGTCTCGCGCTGTCGAAGGCGAAGGCCGTACACGCAGCGCGGCAGGGCATCACGCCTGCGCTGCCCGTGCTCGGAGCCGACACCACCGTCAGCATCGACGGCTTGATCCTTGGCAAGCCGGCTGATCTGGCGCAATTGCGTGACATGCTCGGACGACTGTCCGGTCGTGAGCACGAAGTCTGGTCGGCGGTAGCGCTCGTCAGCGCGGGCGAACCCCTCTGGCGACTCTCCTGCACGCGCGTACGATTTCGTCCGCTGCATTCGGCCGAGATCGAGCGCTACTGGCAGAGCGGGGAGCCCTGTGACAAGGCCGGTGGCTACGCCATCCAGGGCTTGGGTGCCGTGTTCGTCGAGCGCATCGAGGGCAGTTTCTCGGGGGTGGTCGGACTGCCGCTCGCCGAGACCGCGGCGATGCTGGTCGCCGCCGGCGTGCCGCTATGGCAGGCTGGGCCATGAGCGCCGAAATCTTCATCAACGTCGCCCCGCGAGAAGTGCGCGCTGCGCTGCTCGAGGGTGGTGTGCTGCAGGAGCTGTTTATCGAGCGCGAAAGCCGACGCGGCATTGTCGGCAATATCTACAAGGGACGCGTGACACGGGTATTGCCCGGCATGCAGGCCGCCTTTGTGGAGGTGGGTCTCGCGCGCACCGCCTTCCTGCATGCGACCGACATTGTCGGCGCCGATGCGCACTTCGATGCGCAGAGCGTGGCGGCGGCGGGTGCCTCGGGCGGGCCCTCCGGTGTGCCGTCGACGGCGTTGCGCGAGCACGAGATCGACATCCGGCGTCTCATCAGCGGCGGGGACGACATTGTCGTGCAGGTGGTGAAGGATCCGATGGGCGCGAAAGGCGCTCGCCTCACGACCTTCATGTCCTTGCCCTCGCGCTATCTCGTGTTCATGCCTCGCGGCCGAGGCATCGGCATCTCGGCGCGTATCGAATCCGAGACTGAGCGTGCGCGGCTGCGCGAACTCATGCAGAGCCTCGTACGTGAAGGTCACCCGGGCGGTTACATCGTGCGCACGGCGGCTGAGGGGGTGGATGCGGCGCGGCTGGCGGCGGATCTCGCCTACCTCGAGCGACTCTGGGGTCACGTGCGCGAGCGCTCGCTGCATGCCTCGCCCGGCGATCTCGTGCACGAGGATCTGCCGCTCGGGATGCGGGTGCTGCGCGATGAGCTGGCGCGGGGTGTCGAGCGTGTACTCGTCGATGATGCCGGAGAGATCGCCCGCCTGCAGCAGTTCGTCAATGATTTCATTCCCGAGGGCGCGCCGCGTCTCGAACTGCATGCCGGTCCGCGGCCGATCTTCGACCTGCACGGCATCGAAGAGGAGATCAATCGTGCCCTTGAGCGCAAGGTGACGCTCAAATCGGGCGGTTACCTCGTCATCGACCAGACCGAGTCGATGACCACCATCGACGTCAATACGGGCGGGTTCGTCGGGCATCGTAATCTCGAAGACACGATTTTCCGCACCAACCTCGAGGCGGCGGTGGCCATTGCGCGGCAACTGCGGCTGCGCAACCTCGGCGGCATCATCATCATCGACTTCATCGATATGCGCGACGAGGCGCACCGACAACAGGTGCTGGAAGCGTTCGAGCGTGCCTTGCAGCCCGATCATGCGCAGACGCAGGTGGCGCCGATCTCCCCGCTCGGGCTCGTCGAGATGACCCGCAAGCGCACCCGCGAGAGTCTCGAACATCTGTTGTGCGTCGCGTGTCCGACCTGCGAGGGCCATGGCTCGATCCGCTCGGCCGAAACCGTCTGCCAGGACATCTTCCGCGAGATCCTGCGTCAGGCACGCCAGTTCAGCAGCCGCGAATTATTGGTGCTCGCGCATCAGGATGTGGTCGAACGGCTGCTCGGCGAAGAGTCGGCGGTGCTCGGTGAGCTCGAAGGAGCGGTGGGACGGCCGATCCGTTTGCAGGCCGAGAGCCTGTACGACATTGATCGTTACGACGTGGTGCTGGTGTGAGGCGCCGATTCGGCCTCAAGGTGCAGCTTGAGGTTAAGCCGTGAGTGCAGTCGTCGTTGCAGCGGTGCAGATGTGTTCGGTGGATGAAGTCGCCACGAACCTCGATGTGGCCGAGCGCCTGCTGCACGAGGCGGCAGAGCGCGGCGCGACACTCGCTGTGCTGCCGGAGAATTTCGCCTTGATGGGTCGTCGCGACACCGACAAGCTTGCGGCGGCCGAGGGCGCGGGCGAGGGTCCGATCCAGCAACGCCTGTCGAGTCTCGCCCAGCGACTGCGTCTGTGGATCATCGCCGGGACGATCCCCATGAGGATCCCCGGGGAGCGTCGCGTTGCCGCAGCGAGCCTCGTGTTCGACGCGAGCGGTGCGCAGGTGGCGCGCTACGACAAGATGCATCTGTTCGACGTCGATTTGCCGGGCAAGGCCGAGTCGCATCGCGAGTCGACGAACATCGCACCGGGCGCAGCGCCTGTGCTGGTCGACACGCCGGCCGGCCGCATTGGCCTCTCGGTGTGCTACGACATGCGCTTCCCGGAACTCTTCCGCGCCATGTCCGCAGCGGGTGCCGAGGGGTTCGTGATCCCTTCGGCGTTCACCGTACCCACCGGGCGCGCGCATTGGGAAGTGTTGTTGAGGGCTCGCGCTATCGAAAACCTCGCCTGGGTGATCGCACCCGGTCAAACCGGCACCCATCCGAGCGGGCGCAAGACCTACGGCGACAGTCTGATCGTCGATCATTGGGGTGCCGTGCTCGCGCGGTTGCCCGAGGGTGAGGGTGTGGTCACGGCCACGCTCGGCCCTGATGCGCAGCGCAAGACCCGCGAGGAGTTCCCGGCGCTCACGCATCGACGACTTTGAGGCCGGTGGCTGTCGCCGGTTACCATGTCGCCATGAACCAGCCCGTGTCCCACAGCGATCCCGTGTCCATCGATGCCGCGGCGCTTGCTGCCGATCCTTTCGCCCTGGCGCAGCAACTGATCCTTGAACCCGCCGGTCTCGATGAAAACGCGATCGTACAGGCCCTCGCCGCCGCCACCGGTCCCGGCATCGACGCTGCGGATCTGTATTTTCAGTTCGCGCGCGATGAGTCCTGGTCGCTCGAGGATGGCATCGTCAAGGAGGGCAGCGCCAATATCGAACAAGGCGTGGGCGTGCGCGCCTTGTCGGGTGAGAAGACCGGCTTCGCCTATTCCGACGAACTGTTGCCTGCGGCACTAGGTGAAGCCGCGCGCGCCGCGCGTGCCATCGCGCGGGCGGGCCAAAGCGGACGGCAACCGGTGTTGCGTCGTTCAGCCGGGCATGCGCTGTATGTGCCGCAGGATCCCCAGGGCACGTTGTCGGACGACGACAAGGTTCGCTGGCTCGAGCGCGTCGATCGCGAGACGCGCCGCATCGATCCGCGCATCGTGCAGGTGATGGCGTCCGTCTCGTCGTCATTCGAAGTCGTGCTGCTCGCCGACAGCGACGGTGGTTACGCTGCAGATGTGCGTCCGCTGGTGCGGTTCAATGTGTCGGTGATCGCCGAACAGGACGGACGTCGTGAGACGGGTTTTGCCGGGATGGGCGGGCGATATTCCTTGTCCCAGCTTGTAGAGGCCGATCGGCCGCTCGCGCTTGGCCGCGAGGCCGCGCGACAGGCACTCGTCAACCTCGGTGCGCAGCCCGCACCGGCTGGAGCGATGACGGTCGTGCTCGGCGCAGGCTGGCCGGGCATCCTGTTGCACGAGGCCATCGGTCATGGTCTGGAGGGCGACTTCAATCGCAAGGGCACCTCGGCCTTCAGCAACCGCATCGGTGAGCGCGTGGCAGCCGAGCAATGCACCGTGGTCGACGATGGCACGCTGTCGGCGCGCCGTGGCTCGCTCAACATCGACGACGAGGGCACACCGACGCAGTGCACGATGTTGATCGAGAACGGCGTGCTGAAGGGCTACCTGCAGGACAAGATGAACGCGCGACTGATGGGCACGCGCTCCACGGGCAACGGCCGTCGCGAATCCTTCGCGCACATGACCCTGCCGCGCATGACCAATACCTACATGCGCCCGGGGCCGCACGATCCGCAGGACATCATCGCTTCGGTGAGCAAGGGCATCTACGCGGTCAACTTCGGTGGTGGTCAGGTCGACATTACTTCGGGGAAGTTCGTGTTCTCCGCTGCTGAGGCGTATTTGATCGAGAACGGCCGCATCGGCGCACCGATCAAGGGTGCGACGCTCATCGGCAATGGACCGGACGTGCTGACGAGGGTGAGCATGGTCGGCAATGACCTGAAGCTCGACGATGGCATTGGGACCTGTGGCAAGGAAGGCCAGAGCGTGCCGGTTGGCGTGGGGCAACCCACCCTGCGCGTCGAGGGTCTGACGGTCGGCGGTACGGGCTAGCGCGTCCGCGCACGCCACTCGCGCAGGCCGGCCGGATCGATCGCGGCGAGCAGTCGCCGCGCCGCGGTGTCTCGTTCGCGGGCGGTTTCACCCAGTATCGTGATGTGCCCAAGCTTGCGCTGCGGCCGCGCAGTCTTGCCGTAGTCGTGCCAATGCAGTTCGCGATTGCCGAGCCACTGCTCGCGCGAGGGCATCTCGCCGATCAAGTTGATCATCGCCGCGTGGCCACGCGCGCGCGTCGCGCCGAGCGGCAAACCGAGGATGGCGCGCAGGTGGTTCTCGAACTGGCTGGTTGCCGCACCCTCGATGGTCCAGTGCCCTGAGTTGTGCACGCGCGGCGCGGTCTCGTTGGCGAGCAACCGACCCCGATGCACGAAGAATTCGATGTTGAGCACACCCTCGTAGCGGAAGTGTTCGAGCACACGCCGCAGATGCCGCGCAGCGGCGCGCTGCAACGTCGGGGCGGACCACGGCGCCAAGGTCAGTCGCAGGATGCCGTCGCGGTGCAGGTTGCGATTGAGCGGGTAGATCGCCACTTCGCCGTGTCGGCTGCGAGCGCCGATGATCGACACCTCGTAATCGAAGGGGACGAATTCCTCGTAGATCAGCGGCACGCCCCCAAGCCTGCTCCAGGCCGCTGCGGCCTCCTCGGCACTGCGCACCACCGCTTGGCCTTTGCCGTCGTAGCCGAGGCGTCGGGTCTTGAGCACGCCCGGTAGGCCGACACGTCGCAGCGCACGGCTGAGGGCCGCCGCAGAGTCCACCGCGGCATAGCGGGTGGTCGGTATGCCGAGTTTCTCGAAGAGCTTTTTCTCGCTGATGCGATCCTGCGACATGGCGAGCGCAGCCAGCGGCGGGGCCACGCGTGTGCGCCGACCAAGCGCCTGCACGCTCTCTAGCGAGATGTTCTCCCAGTCAAAGGTGAGCACCTCGCTGCGCCGCGCGAGCTCGCGCAGCAGGCGGCGGTCCGTGAACTCGCCGACGAGTGTCGGGGCTACGGCCGCAGCAGGCGTGTCGTTGCTGCGATCGAGGAACAGGAAATCGAGGCCGAGCGGGTAGCCGGCGAGCGCCATCATGCGCCCGAGTTGCCCGCCGCCGATAATGCCTACGGTCACGGTCAGGGCGTGCGCGGGTCGGGACGCTCGAGCACCGCAGCGGTTTGCCGCGCGCGAAAGGCCTGCAGCGCGGCATCGAGGGTTCGATCGTGCAGTGCGAGGATGGCCGTTGCAGTGAGCGCGGCGTTGGTGGCACCCGCAGGCCCGATGGCGAAGGTGGCCACGGGTACACCGGCGGGCATCTGCACGATGGAGAGCAAAGAATCGACGCCGTTCAGCGTCTTCGACATCACGGGTACGCCGAGCACGGGCAGGTGGGTCTTGGCGGCCAGCATGCCGGGCAGGTGCGCGGCACCGCCCGCGCCGGCGATCAGCACCTTCAGCCCTCGGCTCGCGGCCGATGCGGCGTAGTCGAAGAGCAGGTCGGGCGTACGGTGTGCGGAGACCACGCGAACTTCGTGTGCGACCCCGAGGGACTCGAGAGTTTCCACGGCAGGGCGCATCGTCTCCCAATCGGAGCGTGAGCCCATGACGATGCCGACGAGAGGCTGCATCGCGGCATTCTAGCGCAATTGCGCGAGCGCAGCCTCGATGGCGAGCGTATCGACGTCGCGCATCAGCTTGCCGATGTACTGCTTCTGACGCGCCAGGCCGCCGCGGGCCTTGATGCGCCGCGCGGCACGCACCGCCTCGAGGACCGTCTCCGGTAGCGGCAGGCGTATGAGGTCCGTCTCCTTGAGTGCGATCAACTGCTCACCGAGAGCCTGTGCCGCATGGGCGGCTCGCTTGCGTGCGCTCTTGCTCGGCTTGTCGAACTCGTCGAGTTCGGTGGCAGCCTCGGGCTCGGGCGTGTATCTGTGGATGCGTGACATGGCTACAATTCTGCCTCATGTCGCAAGCCGTTGACGCCTCCCGTATTCCCGAGCTCAAAACCGTCGTGTCCACGGCACTTGCGGTGGCTGCGCGCGCCGGCGCCACGCAGGCCGAGGTGGATGCCAGCCTCTCGCAAGGCTTGAGCGTGACGGTGCGGCTCGGCGAGGTGGAGACCGTCGAGTATCAGCGCGATCGAGCCCTCGGGATCACCGTTTATTTCGGTACCCGCAAGGGTTCGGCCAGCACGGCGGATCTGTCGACGACCTCGATCAACGACATGGTGACCAAGGCCTGCGCCATTGCGCGGCACACCGCAGCCGACGAGTGTGCGGGGCTCGCTGATCCTGCCCTCTTGGCGACGGAGTTTCCGGATCTGGGTCTCGATTTTCCGTGGGCACTGAACCCGGAGGAGGCGGTCGAGCTTGCGCGCCGTTGCGAGGCTGCGGGGCTGGCGGTCGATCCGCGTCTCGGCAACTCGGAAGGCGCGAGTGTTGGCACGCAGCGCGGCGTACGCGTCTACGGCAACTCGCACGGGTTCCTCGCGGGCGACGTTGCTTCGAGTCACTCGGTGAGCTGCGTGCTGCTCGCGCAGGCCGGTGAGGACATGCAACGCGACTACTGGTACACGAGCGCGCGCGATCCGCAGGATCTGCTCGATGTGACCACCGTCGGGCGCATCGCCGGCGAACGTGCTGTGGCGAGGCTCGGCGCGCGCCGACCGGCCACGGGCAAGGCGCGGGTGCTGTTCGCACCAGAGGTGGCCCGAGGCTTCATCGGCCATTTCATTGGCGCCATCCGCGGTGGCAGCCAGTATCGCAAGGCAAGTTTCCTGCTCGGCGCCGCAGGCCAGGCTGTGTTCCCGAACTGGGTACAGATGCACGAGCGACCGCACCTGCACAAGGGACTGGCGAGCACCAACTGGGACGGTGAGGGCGTGCGGACGCGCGATCGGCACCTCGTTCGCGATGGCGTGCTCGATGGATACCTGCTCGGCAGTTACAGCGCGCGCAAGCTCGGTCTCGCGAGCACGGGCAATGCCGGCGGTGTGCACAATCTCCTGGTCGAACCAAGCCCGGGCGCAGCCGATGCCCGCGCGATGCTGCGCCAAATGCAGCGCGGCTTGTGGGTCACCGAACTCATGGGTCAGGGCGTCAATGGCGTCACCGGCGACTACTCGCGCGGCGCGACTGGGTTCTGGATCGAGAACGGCGAAGTCGCCTACCCGGTTCACGAACTGACGATCGCGGGCAACTTGCGCGACATGTACCGGAATATGATCGCCATCGGCACCGACGTTGATGTCCGCGGCGGCATCCGCGTGGGCTCGATCCTGCTCGATGAGCTGACGATCGCCGGGGAGTGAGGCGCCGGCGCGCTCAGCGCGTCGCAGGCCCCGTCAGACGGGCCAAGGCCTCGCGATACTTCTCACTGGTCTTGCGGACGATCTCGGCAGGCAGAGTCGGCGCCGGCGGCTGCTTGTTCCAGTCGAGCGTCTCGAGGTAATCCCGCACGAACTGCTTGTCGAAGGAGGGCGGGCTGATGCCGACCTGGTAGGTGTCGGCGGGCCAGAAGCGCGAGGAGTCGGGCGTCAGCACCTCGTCGATCAGCGTCAGTTGCCCCTGCTCGTCCACACCGAATTCGAACTTGGTGTCGGCGATGATGATGCCGCGCGCGCGCGCGTGTGCCGCCGCGAAATCGTACAGGGCGAGCGAGGTGTCGCGGATACGGGCCGCGTTGACGGCGCCAATCGTGGCCTCGACCTCGGCGTAGGAGATGTTCTCATCGTGCTGTCCAGCGGGCGCCTTGCTGGCCGGCGTAAAGAGCGGCTGTGGCAGACGGCTTGCGAGTTCGAGTCCTGCAGGCAGGGCGATACCGCAGACGCTGCCCGTGCGCTGGTAGTCCTTCCAGCCCGAGCCGATGAGATAACCGCGTACCACCGCCTCGATGGGCAGTGCCTTGAGGCGGCGCACGATGACCGCGCGCCCCTCGAGCATCTGTCGCTCCTCGGGCTCGAGCGGCAGCGCATCGAGACTGCGTCCCGACAGTTGGTTGGGCACGATCGCGCGGGTTCGTGCAAACCAGAACTCGGAGATCTCGGTCAGTACCCGGCCCTTGTGCGGAATCGGGTCGGGCAGCACCACATCGAAGGCCGACAGGCGGTCCGTGGTGACGATCAGCATGTGGGTCGCGTCGAGCTCGTAGATGTCGCGCACCTTGCCGCGATGCAACAGCTTCAGGTGACGCAGGGCAGTGGTATGTACGGTGGGAATCGGGTCCACGTCGGTCTCGCGGTTTCCGGCTGGGTGCCGGGCATTGGTAGTATTGCAGGATGAACTGGCTCGGGAAACTCGTCGGGGGCGCAGCCGGGCTGGTGCTGGGTGGTCCCGTGGGCGCTGCCCTCGGCGTGCTCGCCGGGCATCTGCTCGACGACAAGCTGACGCGCGAGGCGGAGAACTCCAAGCCGCGTCCACCGCAGCGGCGCAATGCCTCGGGCACTGAAGCCTACGCCCGCAACGCCCGCGAGGCAGCGCCCCAGCGGCGCGTGCACCACGTTGAAGATGGCACGATCGAGGTCGAACCGGTCGAGTTCAACGAGAGCGGCGGCGAGGGCCCTCAGGTCTCCGACCCTCGTGCGGTAGCCGATCGGTTCTTCCAGACCACCTTCGAGGTCATGGGCGGCGTCGCAAAGAGCGACGGTCGCGTCTCCGAGCAGGACATCCGCGCGGCGCGGGCCGTGATGGATGAGTTCAAGCTTGAGGCGGCGCAGGTCGAGCGGGCGATCAAGGCCTTCAACGTCGGCAAGCAGCCCGATTACGACTGGTCGCGCGCCGTCATGGCGTTGCGGCGTGCCTGCGCGGGTCGGCCGGACATGCTGCACAACTTCCTCGAGATCCAGATCCGTGCGGCCATCGGCGGCTCCGATCTGCAGGGTGCATCGCGTCCGCTGCTCAATCGTATCGCCGCCATGCTCGGTGTCGGTGGACTTGAATTTGCGCGACTCGAGACCGTGCTGCGCATTCGCTACAAGGCACGCGGCAATCGCGGGGCTGCGGCCGATTGGAACCGCCCGGGTACAGGCGAGTACGCGCGCCGCGCCGAGGAGAAGCGCGAGCAGGCTCGTACTGGCACGCGCGAAAAACAGCAGGAACGTCCGCGCGCGGCGCCGAGCGGTGCGGGTCTGAGCGTGGCCGAGGCCTACGAGGTGCTGGGCGTGGCGGCCTCGGCGAAGGATGGCGAGGTGACCAAGGCCTACCGTCGGCAGTTGTCGCGACACCATCCTGACAAACTCAAATCCAACGGGCTGCCCGAGTCGATGCTCGGGCACGCCCAGCAACGCACGCAGCAGATCATCGAGGCGTGGAACGTCATCCGCGAAGCGCGAGGGATCAAGTCATGAGCACGGCAGGGCGTAATTACTGGATCGCACCGTCGATCCTCTCGGCCGATTTCGCGCGACTCGGCGCCGAAGTCGACTCGGTGCTCGCAGCGGGCGCCGATCTCATCCATTTCGACGTCATGGACAATCACTACGTGCCGAATCTGACGATCGGGCCACTGGTGTGCGAGGCGCTGCGTCGTTACGGCGTCACGGCACCGATCGATGTGCACTTGATGGTCAAGCCGGTCGATCGATTAGTCACGGATTTTGCGCGCGCCGGTGCCACGTGGATCAGTTTTCACCCGGAGGCGAGCGAACACGTCGACCGGACCATCGGCCTCATTCGGGAACTCGGCTGTCGCCCGGGTCTCGTGCTCAACCCCGCCACGCCGCTGCACTGTCTCGACCACACGCTCGAGCAGCTCGATCTGGTGCTGTTGATGTCGGTGAACCCGGGGTTCGGCGGTCAGGCGTTCATCTCCTCGACGCTCGCCAAGATTCGCGCCGTGCGTGAGCGGATCGATGCGAGCGGTCGTGAGGTGCGCCTCGAGGTCGATGGCGGCATCAAGACAACGAATATCGGCGCCATCGCTGCCGCGGGCGCCGATACGTTCGTTGCAGGCTCTGCGATCTTCGGTGCGACCGATTACGCAGCCGTGTTGCGCAGCATGCGCGTCGCCATCGCCGAAGGGGGCGTCTGACGCGGGCGCATCCCGATCATCACCACCGTCTTGCCGGTGGCGCGCAACACGCCCTCATCTTCCAGGTTCTTCAGTACGCGGCCCGCCATTTCGCGCGAGCAGCCGACGAGTCGTGCCAGGTCCTGACGCGACACACGGATCTGCATGCCCTCCGGGTGTGTCATCGCGTCATCGGCCTCACAGAGTTCGCGCAGCGTTTGCTCGATGCGTCCGCTGACATCGACGAAGGCGAGATCACGAAGCTTCCGCGTGGCCTGCTCGAGACGTCCGGCCAGCTGCGCAGCCAGTTCGAGGGCGAGCAGCGGGTTCTCCGAGGCGAGCTGCTTGAAGCGCGCATAGTGCATCTCGGCGATTTCGCTGCGACCGCGACTGCGGACCAGCATGCTGCGGCCTGAATCGGTACCGAGGGTCACCATCGTGCCGAAGAACTCGCCCTTGCTGAGGTACACGAGCACCATCTGCTTGCCCTGATCGTCTTCGACCACGACCTCGACCGAGCCCGTGATGATGTAGAAGAGCGAATCAGGTGGCTCACCGCCGCGTACGAGGACGGTGCGGTTTGGCACTGTGCGTCTCACCGCCATGTCGACGAAGCGCTGGATCGGTGTGATCGCAGGTCGTGAACCCGGTGCTGTGGCCGCTCCGGCCGCCGCCGCCCCCGGTCGCTGCACCGGATAGCCCGGACGGACCGGGTTGCCAACGGTGTTAGCGGACGGAGCCTTGGGCGGATTGTTGAATGGGGTCATAGCACCGTTCTCCGAGGGGTTAAATCCAGTAACTCGTTGTGGTCATTACTTTGGCCGACGCACGCATGGCCGTCTGCGCCGGTGGGGGCAGTTCCACGCCGCCCGCGGCTCTCGCCGTGGCGCCGTGCGCGATCTCGTCGGCCCGCATGGCCTCAAGAACGGCGCGACTGCGCCGATCCTGCTCCGGCAGCTTCTGCAGATGCGAGTCGATGTGGCCTTCCACTTGTCGCTCGGTTTCGCTGACGAAGCCCAAGCTCACGCCGTCGCCGGCTGCTGCTGCGGCCGCACCGATGGCGAACGAGCCGGCGTACCAGAGCGGGCTGAGCAGACTCGGCCTTGAGCCGAGTTCGCGCAGCCGCTGGTCGCACCAGGCAAGGTGGTCCGCCTCTTCGCGTGCTGACTGCAGCAGCAGGGTGCGAACCTCAGGTCGCCGTGCGAAGGCCGCCTGGCCGTGATACAGGGCCTGGGCGGCGACTTCGCCGGCGTGGTTCACACGCATGAGCGCTGCGGCCGTGCGCTGCTCGGAATCGCTCAGTGCCATGTTGGGGTCATGGTGCGGTCCGGGTTGCGGCATTGGCCTCGCTGGCGTCGGCGTCACGAAGACGGCCTTTAGGGCGCGATCCACGTGGGTCAGCAGTTCGTCCAATGGGGTCAGAGTGCTCATGTCAGTCCTTGTGTCGGCCGCCGGGTGCGGACCTTTAGGGTGGAAGGTCAAGATAGTGACATAAACATGGGATTCGGCCCCCGGGGCGCGGATTGAGGCCGTCCGAGGGCTCTCCACTAGTACCCGTCCAGTGGCCCCCCGCAGTCCGATGATGCAGGGGGTTTTGCAAACCGGGGTGGGCTTGAGTACACTTCCGCCCCTTTTTCGGGACTCGCGGCATCCCCCGCGGAGACATTAGATATGAGCACGGTATTTGCGAAGCCCGCCACGGTGCGCGGGGATTGGTTCGTCGTCGACGCCAAGGGCAAGACCCTCGGTCGTCTGGCGTCGCAGATTGCGCTGCGCCTGAAGGGCAAGCACAAGCCGGACTACAGCCCGCACGTCGATATGGGCGATCACATCGTCGTCGTCAACGCGGAGCAGGTTCGGGTCACGGGCGCGAAGCTCACCGACAAGATTTACTATCACCACACCGGCGCGATCGGCGGCATCAAGTCGATTGCTCTCGAGAAGCTCCTTAAAGAGCATCCGGAGCGGGTGATCCAGTTCGCGGTCAAGGGCATGCTCCCGAAGACCATCCTCGGCCGTCGCATGTACCGTAAGTTGCATGTGTTCGCCGGTGACAAGCACCCGCACTCGGCCCAGCAGCCGAAGCCCCTGAACGTCTGACAGGAATACCCAGAATGCCTGCTACGAATTACGGTACCGGTCGTCGCAAGACTTCCACCGCCCGCGTCTTCCTCAAGCCCGGCTCGGGCAAGATCACCATCAACGACCGTACGATCGAGAACTTCTTCGGTCGTGAGACCGGTCGCATGATCGTGCGCCAGCCGCTCGAGCTGACCGAGACCACGGGTCGCTTCGACGTCAACGTGACGGTCGCCGGTGGCGGTATCACGGGTCAGGCCGGTGCCATTCGCCAGGGCATCACCCGCGCGTTGATCGAGTACGACGAAACGCTGCGCCGTCCGTTGCGCGTGGCCGGGTTCGTCACCCGCGACGCCCGCGAGGTCGAGCGCAAGAAAGTCGGCCGACGCAAGGCGCGTCGCGGTCCGCAGTACTCCAAGCGCTGATATAGTCGCGAGGTACTGCCGCCGTCCAGGCTGCCGCTTTTTGGGGGATCGTCTAGCGGTAGGACAACGGACTCTGACTCCGTTTACCTAGGTTCGAATCCTAGTCCCCCAGCCAGAACAAAGGCCCGCATCGTGCGAACGATGCGGGCCTTTTCGTTTGGCACACCTGGGCTTGTCCTCGCCCGGGGCGCGGTTCACTCGAGGCGACGGATGCCCGCCGGGCCGCCGATGATCACGACGTCCGCGCGTCGATGGGCAAACAGCCCCACCGTGACGACACCGGCGATGCCGTTGATTGCGGTCTCGAGCATCGGGGGATCGAGGATGCGCAGGCCGTGCACATCGAGGATCTGGTTACCGTTGTCCGTGGTCACGTTCTCGCGCCACACGGGTTGACCGCCCAGGCGGGTGAGTTGCCGTGCCACGTAGGAGCGCGCCATCGGAATCACTTCGACGGGCAGTGGGAAACGACCGAGCACATCGACGAGTTTCGACTCGTCGACGATGCAGACGAACTTGCGCGAGGCGGCAGCGACCACCTTCTCGCGCGTCAGCGCGGCGCCGCCACCCTTGATGAGTCGCCGGTGTTCGTCGGTCTCGTCGGCACCGTCGACGTAAAGTTCGAGATCGCCGGTGCGATTGAGTTCGAGCACCTCGATGCCGGCTGCCTTCAGCCGTGCGGTCGAGGCTTCCGAGCTCGACACTGCGCCGGCGATTCGATCGCGTCGGGCGGCGAGGGCATCGATGAAGAGATTGACGGTGGAGCCCGTACCGACGCCGACGATCATGCCTTCGGTAACGAACTCGAGCGCTGCGGCAGCAGCGAGACGCTTGCCGTGTTGCGGATCACTCATGCGTTTTCTCCCGGTTTTTTAGGGCCAGAAACGAAGATGCCCGCTTTCGCGGGCATCCTCTTTTTAGAAGACGGCGGGCTGATTTGCATCGAGCCCGCCGAAGATTCTCAAGGAATCTTACTTCTTCTTGGCGGCTTTCTTCTTAGCCTTTGCCTTCGCCTTCTTCTTGGCCTTAGCCATGGTATTTCTCCAGTTACGGGTTAGTCCGAGGGTGAGTATATACACGCGATTGCAAAAAACAAGCAAGGGGGTCTACGCGCGTGACCTCGCGCGCACCACTCACGCAGTGGCGAGCGACATGATGAAGCGCCAGTGATCGTCACTCACCGGCGTGATGGAGAGGCGATTGCCGCGTTGCAGGATGAGCAAACCACGCAGTTGTTTCGTTGCATGGCGACGCAGTTCATCAAGCGTAATCACTCGGGAAAAACGCTGTTCCAGACGCACATCGACCATGTACCAACGTGGCTGTTGTGGTGTCGATGCCGCATCGTAGTGATCGTGTTTCGGATCGAACGCGGTGCTGTCGGGATAACCGGTCTTGACCACCTTCATCACGCCGACGATGCCCGGCTCCGGGCAGCTCGAGTGGTACATGAAGGCGAGATCGCCGACCGCGAATTGGTCGCGCAGCATGTTCCGCACCTGGTAATTGCGTACGCCGTCCCAGCACGTCGTGCGTTTCGGTGCCGCCGCCAGATCATCGATGCTGAAGGTCGAGGGCTCGGATTTCATCAGCCAGTGATTCATGCAATGTCTCCGCGAAAGAAAACGATGCCGCGCTCGGTGACGAGCGCATCGAGCGGTACGTCATGGGGCTGCGCCTGAAGTTGCGCCACTTGCTGGCAGGAATGGGCGATGCCGACGAGTCGCGGTCGACGCCAGGCGCCCACGTGCAATCGGCCAAGAGCGCGGTCGTAGAACCCTGCTCCCATGCCGAGCCGATTGCCGCGGGCATCGACGCCGACGAGCGGTACGAGGATGACGTGCAGGCTGCGAAGCGGGGCGTAGGCCGCGCCCTGCGGCTCGGCGATACCGTAGCGGTTGCGTTGCCAGCGGCCGGTCACGGCGACAAAGCGCATCTGGCGCTTGCGAAAGTGCGTGATGCGCGGCAGATAGATGCGGCAGTGCTGCTGCTCGGCCAGTCGTAGCGCCGGCGCGCAGCCGATCTCGCTGCCCAAGGCGGCATAGCCGGCGATCCGGGAACCGGCCGCGATCAGGCCACTGTGCTCGAGGTGGCGGGCGATGGCCCGCTCGGCCGCGCGCCGCGCGGCGGGAGGGAGCGCCGCGCGTGCGGCACGCAGGCGTTTGCGCTCGATCGCTCGGTCGCTCAAGGCCAGAGACTCCGTGGATGCACCGCGTGGGGAGAAAGGGCGTCGCCCGCCTGTGCCGGTGTGAACCGTTGCTCTCGACACAGAGCAACAAGTGGGGCGGACTGCGCCAGGTAAGGCTTTCCGCTCGTGGCGGACATGCACAGTGCTGGCAGCAAGCCCTGGTGCCCCGGGGCGTTCCAACTTAGGGTCGAGAGGTAACCCGATCCACTATCGAACACCGCAGGCGACGCCCGATCACTCTACACCAGAATTCACAATTCGAGTTGTTGGCCGCGGGCGAGTTCGCCTTCGATGCGATCGCGCAGGGCGCGAACCCGATTGCCGAGTTCCGCCTCGCTCCGCTGGTCGCGGTTCTGCAGCTTGATGAGTTCGTTGGCGAGATTGAGCGCGGCGATCACCGCGATCCGATCCAGGCCGACCACTTTGCCGCTGTCACGGATCTCGCGCATGCGGGTGTTGAGCAACTCGGCTGAATCGAGCAGCGCCGAACGCTCCTCGTGCGGGCAGGCGACGAGGTATTCCTTTTCCATAATGCGCACATTGACGCGCGCCGAGTCCTTGTCGCCAGGCTTGTCGGCGCCGCTCACGAACCGTGCTCCAGGGTCTTCAGGCGACCGATCATCGCCTCGACCCGGGTACGCACCTGCTCGTTGCGTTGCATGAGACTGGCCCGCTCGTTGGCGAGGTTGTCCTGTCGGTGCCGCAATGCGCGGTTCTCCTCGCGCAGCGCGCCGATCGTGGCGAGCAGCGCATCGACCTGTTTCTCGAGGCGACGCAATTCGCCATCGAGGCCGTTCTTGTCGACTGTGGGCTTTTCGCTCATGGGAAAATTATAGGCTGGAGTCGGCGCCGATCAATGGACCTGGCGCCCCGTGAGGCATAATTCCTTCATGAGCGAACCCGAATTCCACGAAATCGAGCGACGGCTGGCGGCCTCGAGGGCCCTGACCGACCTGCCCGAGGCGCATGGCACGCTGGCCGGGGCGCTCTGCGCGACCCATGCGGTCAGCCTGCAGGATTGGTTGCGCGAGGTTTTTGCCGACGGTGTTGCGGGTGAGGCCGAGTCGACGATGCTCGCGCTCTTTGAGTGGACGCGGCATGTGCTCACCGCGGGGCAGCTGGAGTTCCGCTTGTTGCTGCCCGGGGACGAGACCCCGGTGACCGAGCGGGCGACGGCCCTTGGTCAGTGGTGTCAGGGTTTCCTCTATGGCCTCGGCTCGAGCCCGTTGCCCGACGTCGACCAGTTGCCTGAGGAAGTGGCCGAGATTGTTCGCGATCTCACTGCGCTCACCCAGATCGGTGTCGATGCCGACGAACCGCTCGAGGAGAGCGAGCAGGCCTATGCCGAGCTCGTCGAGTTCGTGCGGGTCGGCGTGCAGTTGCTGCACGATGAACTCGCTCGGTTCCGCGATCAGGGCGTCAACACCGAGGTGGACGATGCGCCGCGCTCGCTCCACTGAGCCGGACATCGGAGTGCCGACCGCGCCCGCGCCGATCGGGCGCGAGGAGTTCGCTCGCCGCCGTCGGCAACTCATCAAGGCCATGGGCCGCGAGGCCATCGCCATCATCCCCGCGGCGCCCGTGCATCTGCGCAACAACGACGTCGAGTACGCTTATCGGCAGGACAGCAATTTTTTCTACCTCACGGGTTTTGCCGAGCCTGAGTCCGTGGCGGTGCTGGTGCCGGGGCGGCCGCAGGGCGAGTACCTGCTCTTCGTGCGTGACCGCGATCCTGCACGGGAGACGTGGGATGGTCGTCGCGCAGGACCCGTTGGTGCGCGACGCGATTACGGCGCCGACGATGCTTTCCCGATCGGTGACATCGACGACATCTTGCCCGGCCTGATGGAAGGTCGCGCCAAGGTGTACTACACGGTCGGCATTCATCGCGAGTTCGACCAGCGCGTGCTGGGCTGGGTCAACGGCCTGCGCGCGCAAGCCAAGCAGGGTCGACATGCGCCCTACGAGATGGTGGCCCTTGAGCACGAGCTGCACGAGATGCGCCTGTTCAAAAGTCGAGCCGAGTGCGCCCAAATGCGCCACGCGGCAGAGATCGCGGCCCGGGCCCATGTGCGGGCCATGCGTGCGTGTCGCCCCGGTCGCTTCGAGTACGAGATCGCGGCGGAGATCCGCCACGAGTTCATGCGCGCGCGCGCCGACATCTCCTACCTGCCGATCGTGGGTGGCGGGGCCAACGGCTGCATCCTGCACTATCGGGAGAACGCCGATGAGTTGCGCGACGGGGAGTTGCTGCTCATCGATGCCGGTTGCGAATACGAGAGCTACGCCTCGGACATCACCCGCACCTTGCCGGTCAATGGTCGGTTCACGCCGCCGCAGCGCGCCGCCTATGACGTGGTGCTGGAAGCCAACCTCGCGGCGATCGAGGCCGTGCGACCCGGTGCCTCCTGGAATCGACCGCACGAGGTGGCTGTACAGGTGCTCACGGCCGGCATGGTGCGGCTCGGTTTGCTGAAGGGTCGCGTGCCGTCGCTCGTCAAGTCGCTCGCTTATCGACGGTTCTACATGCACAAGACCGGCCATTGGCTCGGCATGGACGTGCATGACGTTGGTGACTACAAGATCGGCGATGCGTGGCGTCAGCTCGAGCCTGGCATGGTGCTCACGGTCGAACCCGGGCTGTACATCCCGCCCGGCACGCGAGGCATTCCGCCCGAGTTTCGCAACATCGGCATCCGCATCGAGGACGACGTGCTCGTGACGCGTGAAGGCCACGAGGTGCTGACCACGGGCGTGCCCAAGCACGCACGAGAGATCGAACAACTGATGGCGGATCGATCATGAGCGTCGATGCGCTCAGGGTGGATGTCGCCATCGTCGGCGGCGGGCTCGTTGGCGCGAGTCTGGCCCTCGCGCTCGAACCGACCGGACTGCGTGTGGCGCTCATCGAAGGTGTGGCGCCGGAGGCTGCGGTGCAGCCGAGTTTCGACGATCGCACCACGGCGCTCGGCAACGGCACGCGGCGCGTTTTCGAGGCGCTCGGCGTGTGGTCTGCGATCGCTCCTGCTGCGGCACCGATTCGGCACATCCACGTCTCCGATGCCGGGCGTTACGGCTTTGCGCGGCTTGAGGCCGCCGAGCATGGCATCGACGCGTTCGGCTACGTGGTCACCAATCGTGTTCTCGGGGCGGCGTTGCAGCAGCGCTTGAGCGCACTCACCGCACTCGAACTGCGCCGTCCCGCCCGCTGCAGTGCAGTCACTCTGGGGCCCGATGTTGTCCGACTCGAAACCACCCCGACCGCACCGCCGTTGCAGGCGCGGCTCGTGGTCGCGGCCGATGGAGCGAACTCGCTCGTCCGCAGTGCCGCAGGCTTGCCCGCAGAGATCGAGGACTATCAACAGGTCGCCGTGGTGGCGCACGTCGCTGCCGCTCGCGCCGCCTCCGGTATCGCCTACGAGCGCTTCACGCCGGATGGGCCCTTCGCGGTGCTGCCGTTGCACAACGGTCATTACGGCGTGGTGTGGACGCTCACGCCGCAGGCCGCCGCGCACGTGATGGCACTGCCCGATGCCGAATATCTCGCGGCCTTGCAGCGCGCATTTGGTTGGCGCATCGGTCGGTTGGAGCGGGTGGGGCAGCGCAGCGCGTATCCCCTCAAGCTCACGCGTGCGAGCGTCGTGAGGGGGCCGCGTGTGGCACTCATCGGCAATGCGGCGCAGGCGCTGCATCCGGTCGCGGGTCAGGGTTTCAATCTCGGCCTGCGCGATGCCGCGACGCTTGCCGAGGTGCTGGCCGAGCGCTGTCGCCAAGACGCCGCGGTCGATGTCGGCAGCGACGCCGTGCTCGCCGAGTTTGCCGCCCGTCGATCGAGCGATCGGGATGGCGTCACGCGACTCACCGACGGACTCGTGAAGCTCTTTGGCGACACGCGACCCGGCGTACCGTTGCTGCGCGATCTCGGGCTGCTGCTCTTTGATTTGTCGCCCAGCGCCAAGCAGGCGATGTCGCGTTTGAGTTGGGGATTTTCCGGCCAGATCCCGCGCCTGGCGCGTGGCCTGCCATTGCCGGGCGTGAAGTCGGCGTGACGGTGCGCGAATGAGCAGCGGCGATTCGACCTTCGATGTAGTGATCGTCGGTGGCGGGCCCGTGGGTGCAACGCTCGGCGCACTGCTGCGGCAGACGCCTTCCGGCCGAACGCCTCGGGTGCTGCTGCTTGAGCGAGCGCTGCCGGCCGAGCGTGCTCTGTCGCCCGAACGCTCGCGATCGCCCGTCGACGCAGCGTCCACGCCAGACTTGCGCGTCTTCGCGCTCTCGCGAGCGAGCGAGCGCATCCTTCGGGCTATCGGTGGCTGGGAGGCGCTTGCCGCCGAGCCCGCCTCACTTGCGGCCTACGAGCGGATGCACGTGTGGCCGATGCGAGGCCGACCACGGGGTGAAGGTGCGCTGAACTTCGATGCCGCCGAGCTCGGCGAGCCCAACCTCGGTCACATCGTTACGAACAGTGCGCTGCAGCGCGCTGCACTCGCGGCGTTCGAGTCTGCAGGCGGCTGCGTGCAGCAGGGCAGCCTGCAAGGCGTCGAGTTCCTCGCCGATCGGGTGCGCTTGCAGAGCTCGGCGGGCGTCGTGACTGCGGCTCTGCTCGTCGGGGCCGACGGCGGTCGCTCGGTAGTGCGCGAGCAGGCAGGCCTTGGCAGCGAGAGCGAGGATTACGGACAGCTGGCGCTGGTCGCGAACGTGCGCAGCGAGCAGCCGCATGAGCACACGGCTTGGCAGCGGTTTCTCGGTGAAGGGACACTCGCGTTGTTGCCGCTCTCGAGCGGCGAGAGTTCCATCGTCTGGTCGTTGCCGCGGGTGCGGGCTCTCGAGTTGCTGGCGCTGCCGGCTGAAGATTTTTCCGCCGAACTTACCGCGGCCTCGGATCGCGTCCTCGGCGGGCTGGAACTCTTCAGCGAGCGACTGCAGTTTCCGTTGCGGCGGACGAGCGCACTGCACTACGTGCGCGAACGCTGTGCACTCGTCGGTGATGCAGCCCACTCGGTGCATCCGCTGGCGGGGCAGGGCGTGAATCTCGGTTTCCTGGATGCCGCGGCGCTCGCCGAAACCCTCGCCGCGGGTCGGGCGGTCGGCGAGGATCCCGGCGCCTTGCGCCTGCTGCGCCGCTACGAACGCTGGCGCAAGAGCGAGAACGAATCACTCGCTCTCGCGCTCAGTCTGCTCAACCGGTTCCTGGCGTTCGGCGATGGCGAACTCGGGCGCTGGGCCGAGCAGGGCATGGGCTGGGTCGGCCGCAGCGCGGCGCTCCGCCGACCGTTTGCCGAGCGCGCGCTCGGCCTCAGCGGTGAGCTGCCGCAGGTGGCGCGACGCGCCTGAGATCTCTCAGTCGAGACGATCGATCTTCGCCGCGCAGATGAAATCGTTTTCGGTGAGCCCGTTCACCGCATGGGTGGTGTAGCGAACGCGGCAGTAGTTGTAGCCGATGGCGAGGTCGGGATGGTGGTCCTCGCGATTGGCGACGTGCGCGAGCGCATTGACGAAGCTCATCGTGCGGTAGAAATCCTTGAACACGAACTCGCGTTGCAACTCGCGACCGTCGGGCGACAGACGCCACTCGGTCGACAGTTGTGCGAGCAGGCGCTCGGCCTCCTCGGGCGGCATCGGCGGAATGCCGCCTTCGCAGGGGAGACATTTCTTTTCGGTCAGAGAGCTCGCGGTCGTCATGGGTGAGGCGCTCATGTCGGTGATCCTTATCGGGGACTGAATCGGCGAGCCACGTAGGCTTCGACGAGTTGCTGGAACTCTTCGGCGATGTGATCGCCCTTGAGCGTTACGGTCTTCTCGCCATCCTCGTACACGGGGGCCACCGGCCGCTCGCCCGTGCCCGGCAGGCTGATGCCGATGTTGGCATGCTTGCTCTCGCCGGGACCGTTGACGACACAGCCCATGACCGCGACGTTCATCTCCTCGACGCCGACGTACTGCTTGCGCCACTCAGGCATGCGGTGACGGATGTGCGACTGGATGTCCTGTGCGAGCTTCTGGAAGTACGTACTCGTGGTGCGACCGCAACCCGGGCAGGCGATGACCATGGGCACGAACGAGCGCAGGCCCATCGTTTGCAGGATTTCCTGCGCGACGATGACCTCCTGAGTGCGATCGCCGTTCGGCTCCGGCGTCAGCGAGACGCGGATGGTGTCGCCGATGCCCGCCTGCAGCAGCACGCCGATGCCGGCGGTCGAGGCGACGATGCCCTTGCTGCCCATGCCAGCTTCAGTGAGTCCGACGTGCAGCGGGTAGTCGCAGCGTGCAGCCAGGGCGCTGTAGATCGCGATCAGATCCTGCACGCCGCTGACTTTCGCCGACAGCACGATCGCATCGTGCGGCTGTCCGAGTTCCTCGGCACGGGCCGCACTCTGCAGCGCGGATTCGACCACCGCGGCGCGCATCACCTCGTTGGCGCTGAGCGGCTCGGCTGAGGCATTGTTCTCGTCCATCATCCGAGTGAGCAGTTCCGGGTCGAGACTGCCCCAGTTGACGCCGATGCGGATCGGCTTGCGGTTGCGGCACGCGACTTCGATCATCTCGGCGAATTGCGGATCGCGCTTGCTGCCGCGTCCCACATTGCCCGGATTGATGCGGTATTTGGCGAGCGCCTCGCCGCAGGCGGGGTGCGCCTTCAGCAACTTGTGCCCATTGAAGTGAAAATCGCCGATCAGCGGCACGCCGACACCGGCTGCATCGAGCCGGTCGCGGATATGCGGCACGGCGGCTGCGGCCTCGTCGGAGTTGACGGTGATGCGGACGAGCTCCGATCCCGCGCGGGCCAGCGCCCGTACCTGGGTGACGGTGGAGTCGATGTCCGCGGTGTCCGTGTTGGTCATGGACTGCACGACGATGGGTGCGCCGCCGCCGACGCGTACGCCCCCGACGCTGGTCGCAATGCTTGCACGTCGGCGGATCATTCGGCTTTCCTCGCGGCAATCCAACTGCGCATTCTTTGCTCCATCAGATCAAGAGGTACGGCGCCGCTGCCGAGCAGGGCGTCGTGGAAGCGGCGCAGGTCGAAGCGCGGTCCGAGCTCGCGCGCGGCTTCGGCCCGCAGGTTCTGGATGCGCAGCTGCCCGATCTTGTATGCCAGTGCCTGACCGGGCCAGGAAATGTAGCGATCGATTTCATTGACGATGTCCGCCTCGGTCTTGGCGGCATTGTCCTTGAAAAAATCGATCGCCTGCTGCCGGCTCCAGCCCTTGGCGTGCATGCCGGTGTCGACGACGAGCCGTACGGCGCGCCACATGTCGTAGGTCAGCTGGCCGAACTTGGAGTACGGATCCTGATACAGACCGAGTTCCTCGCCGAGGCTTTCCGAGTAGAGCGCCCAGCCTTCGACGTAGGCGGTGTAACCGGCGTTACGGCGAAAGTCGGGCATGCCGGCTTGTTCCATGGCGAGAGCGATCTGCAGGTGATGGCCGGGCACGGCCTCGTGCACTGAGAGCACTTCCATCTCGTACTTCGGTCGCACCTCGGGACGGTAGAGGTTGACGTAGTAGTAGCCGGGCCGCGTGCCATCGGCCGCCGGACCCTGGTAGTAGGCCGTGGTCGTGTTCGGTGCGCTCGTTGCCGGGATCGGCCGCACGCCATAGGGCGTACGCGGCAGCGTGCCGAAGAGGCGGACGAGATTCGGATCGATGCGCTTGGAGACGGCGAGGTAGCCCTCTAGCAGCTCTTGCCCTGTCTTGTAGTAGAACTGCGGATCGGTGCGCAGGAACACGAAGAATTCCTGCAGGCTGCCCTTGAAGCCCACCTGGTCCTTGATCTTGATCATCTCGCCGCGGATGCGCGCGACCTCAGCGAGACCGATGGCATGGATCTGATCGGCCGTGAGGGCGCTGCTCGTGGTGTGGAAGGCAATCCGCTCACGATAGAAGGCCGCGCCCTCCGGCGTGTCGTTGATGCCGACCGATTCGCGCGTCGCCGGCAGGTAGCGCTCATTGAAGGCCTTGCTCAGTCGGGCGTAGGCAGGCAGCACCGTGCGCTCGATGGCCGCGCGCCCGGCGGCCGAGAGGCGTGCACGATCGGCTTCGCCAATGCTGTCCGTGAAGCGCGTGAACGGCGCAAAAAACGGACTCTGCTCGGCGTTGGCCACGGTCTGCAGGGCCAGCTGCGGCGGAATGCGCTGCATGATGGCGCGTGGCTGGGTGCGTTTTTCGCGCACTGCCTGATCGAGCAGCGCGATGTGCTGGTCGACCAGCGTACCGACCTTGTCGAGTCGCGCGATCCAGTCCTCGAAATCCTTGATGGTGACGAAGCTCAGCAGTTCGGTGACCTCGGAGAGGGTCTGTATGCCGCCCTGATGGTTGATCTGATAGAGCCAGGGCTTGAACGGCTGCGTGGCGAGCCGTTGCTCGTACTCGCGCGCAAAGAGGTCGTAGTTGAGTTGGTCGGCACTCGACAGTTCACCGCGAGGGATGGCCCGCAGTGCCGCGAGCGTGTCGCGATCGTGCTGCTGGCGCTTTGCAATGCCGGCAGCCGACAGGTCGGGCCAGCGATCGTTGTAGCGGTTGTCACCGAGGTAGTTCGCGCCGAGCGGATCGGCAGCGAGTTCCGTCTGCCAACTGTCGCGGAACAGTGCGTGCAGCCGCTCGGTGGCGCTTGTTGCGGCCGCAGGGTTGGCCGCTGCTGCAGCGTTGGCGGCGGCTGCGGGGTCGGATACACCTAGCGTCAACACTGCGCAGACCATTGCGAGCGCGCTTGCGCGCCAGCGTGACGGGCGGGCCGCGCTCTGCGCGGGCGGAGGATTGCGGCGGACTGCAATGTTCATGACTCGACAGTCTAACCAAGGAGCTGCGACGACTGGTATGATCTCACCTGTTCGTGCATTCCGACCTTGCCGAAGAGTTCTGCGGGCCCGCCAAGCGGGTCAGGCAGACGCCGAAGGCGCAAGTTTCCGCCCGGAAACGCTCAGGCAAATAAACGGGGGGTCGCAGGCGAATTCTGGAGAGTGATCCCACGCGGTGCGCCGCGGCGGGGTCCACCGAAGGGGAGCGGTCCGCGCCAGTGGGCCCGATCTCTCAGGTCCAAGGACAGAGGGGCGGCAGGGGCATAGTGCTCCCGCCGCCTTTTTTATTGGCCTTGCGGAAGGTCCGGTGCATTCCTTTGGGAGGGCGCAGGGCAAATGGGACGCAAGACGGTTCTCCACGACCTGCATGTCGCGCTTGGCGCGCGAATGGTCGATTTCGGCGGCTGGGACATGCCGGTCAACTACGGCTCGCAGATCGAGGAGCACCACCGTGTGCGTCGCGAGGCGGGCGTGTTCGATGTCTCGCACATGTGTGTCGTCGATTTGCGCGGCGCGGGCGTACGGCGCTTTCTGTCGCGGCTGCTCGCCAACGACGTCGGCAAGCTCTGGAAGAGCGGCAAGGCCCTCTACAGCTGCATGCTCAACGACGCGGGCGGCGTGATCGACGATCTGATCGTCTATTACCAAGGCGAGCAGTGGTGGCGGATCGTCGTCAACGCCGGTACGCGCGATAAGGATCTGGCCTGGATGCGGCGCTGCGCGAGCGAGTGGCAGGTAGAGCTTTCGATCACCGAGCGCACGGACCTCGCCATCGTGGCCGTGCAGGGCCCGCAGGCCCGAACCCACGTGGCGTCGCTGCTCGAGGTGGAGGACCGCGAGCCCGCGCTGTCGCTCGGGTCCTACGAGGCACGCGAGTGCGGTCTTTGGTTCGTGGCGCGCACCGGCTACACGGGTGAGGACGGCTTCGAGGTCATGCTGCCTGCCGAAGAAGCGCCGAGTGTTTGGCGGGCGCTCAATGCCGCGGGAGTCGCCTCCTGTGGTCTCGGCGCACGCGACACGCTGCGGCTTGAAGCCGGCATGAATCTCTACGGCAACGACATGGACGAAAGCCATCATCCGCTCGAGTCCAACCTAGCGTGGACGGTGGCGTTCGAACCGGCCGATCGTGAATTCGTCGGGCGCGCGGCGCTCGAGCGGCTGCGCGCGGCAGGTGTGCCGCACAAGCTCGTCGGCCTCGTGCTCGAAGAGCGCGGCGTGCTGCGTGCGCATCAACGGGTGATCGTGCCAGCCTCGGGCAACGGCGAGGACGCCGGCGCGGGCGAGATCACGAGCGGCAGTTTTTCGCCCACGCTCGAGCGCTCCATCGCCTTTGCCCGCGTGCCGCAGACGGTGCCCGATGTCGTGCACGTCGACATCCGCGGCAAGTTGCTGCCGGCCCGCGTGGTCAAGCTGCCTTTCGTGCGTCACGGCCGCATCCTCATCAATCTTTGACGTTCGCATCGTCGACTTAATCTTTTTAGGAGGCTAGTCATGAGCCAGGTTCCCGCAGAGCTGAAATACGCCAAATCCCACGAGTGGGCTCGATTTCTGCCCGATGGTCGCGTCGAGATCGGCATCACCGACCATGCGCAGCAGGCCCTCGGCGATCTCGTCTTCGTCGAGGTGCCGGAGACGGGCCGAGTGCTCGAAGCCGGTGCGGCCTGTGCGGTGGTCGAGTCGGTCAAGGCCGCATCCGACGTCTACGCGCCGATCGCGGGCACCGTGGTCGAGGGCAACGCGGAACTCGCCGCCAATCCCGAGCTCATCAATCAGGACTGCTACGGCCGCGGCTGGCTGATGCGCGTGCAACCGGCCTCCGCCACGGCACTCGAGGCGCTACTTTCGCCCGAGGCCTACTCTGCGGTGCTTGCGAGCGCAGAGGCCTAGACCGTGCCGTTCATCCCTCACACTGCGGCCGACGTGCAGCACATGCTGCACACGATCGGCGCCGACTCGATCGATGCCTTGTTCGACGAGATCCCCGAGAGCCTGCGTATCCAGGGACTCGAGGGCATACCGCCCGGGCTCTCGGAGATGGAGATCGGCCGTTTGATGAGTGAGCGCGCCTCTCTCGATGGTCGGCCGCTGTCGTTCTTGGGCGCAGGCGCCTATGAGCACCACATTCCCTCGGCGGTCTGGGCGATCACCACCCGCGGCGAGTTCTACAGCGCCTACACGCCGTACCAGGCCGAGGCCTCGCAGGGCACGCTGCAGCTGATTCACGAATACCAGACCATGATCACGAGCCTCACTGGCATGGAGGTGTCGAACGCCTCGCTGTACGACGGCGGTTCGGCCGTCGCCGAGGCCGCGCTGATGGCGGTACGCGCGCACCGCAGGTCGCGAAGTCTGCGGTTACTCATTCCCTCGACCGTTAATCCGAGCTACCGGCGTGTGGTGCAGAGCACGGCGGGGAATCAGGGCGTGCGCTTCGAGACCGTGCCGTACTTGCGCGAGAGTGGCTGCATCGACCCGGTGGCGCTCGAGGGCTACGCGGGCGAGGACATCACCGCCCTCGTCATCCAGCAGCCTAATTTCTTTGGCCAACTGGAAGATGTCGATCGGCTCACCGACTGGGCGCACGCGCAGGGGATGTTGGTCATTGCCGTGGTCAACCCGACCTCTTTGGCTGTGCTCAAGCCGCCCGGCGAGTGGGGCGCGAAGGGAGCGGACATTTGCGTTGGCGAGGGGCAGCCCCTCGGCGTACCGCTGTCCTCAGGCGGTCCGTATTTCGGCTTCATGACCACGCGCATGGAGTACGTGCGGTC